>QWCD01000432.1_pt1 | contig 9931 bp, 7 predicted proteins | sample 1972461 | NCBI WGS metagenome assembly QWCD01 (sample SAMN09866717, study PRJNA288562) | Human vaginal metagenome isolate term4_vaginal, whole genome shotgun... | isolation source: vagina | host: Homo sapiens | place: USA: California | reverse complement strand
AGTGAGGATTATATTTAACCTTAATTCCGCAACACTATTATAAATTAAACTTTTTAAGTACCTGAGCAACAAAAAGTTGCTCAGGATTTTGCCATGTCAGAATTTTTACTTATCTTAGTGTTGCAAAAAAAACAAGAGAATCCGACGATAGATATGGCGAAGATACAAATTAAATCTGAGAGACTCACTCCTTTTGGGGGCCTATTTTCGGGCCATGGAGCAATTTGACTCCACATTATCATCTGTAATCGACTCAACCCACGGTCTAGGGTGTAGAGGTGGGTTCTATTAATTCCTACGGTTATTAATATCATTGATGAGCTACTTACCTTTTTATGTCTTTTCGTTTCTTATCGGCTCATTTTGTAAGTTTCTTCAGTCGTTATGCCCGCATAACTTCTTCATTAACTTTCAAACTGATCTCGATAATAATTCAAAAATCCATAAAAGCTCATTTATAGAACCCACCTTAAATAATTCTTATCCCGAACAGGAGCATTTACTAATTTGATATCACTCGTTTTTGCCAATCAGTATGATTATGAGCTTTATTGAGAGCTGGATTATAGGGATTATCGATATATACAGACAACCCAGAATGCTGAATAATTGGTAGGGAAATAAGATGAGATGTATTATTCTTATAAATCACAAGATGGTTCATCACCCTAGCTATCTCTTTACGCTGCTCTGTTGTTAGAGCTAAATAGTTAAGATATTGGCTAAAGTCAAAAAATAGATGCGTAGAATACCGATCATAAGGTTGAAACAAACTCCTTTGGCTAGACAAATCCTTATACAAGGAACTCTTAAAAAGGATATGCCTACTTAATTCTGCCATTTCCTCAAACGCACTAGCTCTAATAACACTAATAGTGGCAGAACGATAAATACCCTCCTGCTTATTCCAATAGTCAAAATAAGCTGTTGCAAAAGCTATTAGAGGACGAGGCTGATTGCATCGAGTACAAAAGAGTTTACTCAAATGGGTACGATAAATAGGGGTAAACCCTGGACTGAGAATTTCTGTAGCAGAGGCAATAAAATAATCGGCTTTATTACGCAACGAATAAAGTGCTTCAACATTTGCCATAAAACACATATCAAAAGCTATAAATGTAAATCGATGATCGGGTATTGCTCCTGCAAAATCGTCGATATTCATATAGTGTGTGCCATCTTTAATGAGCGCACGTGTTACAATCCCTTCACCTTGCACCTTGGGGATACCTTGCATATGAGCTTCCTGTATGTTAGTAGCAGCAGAAGTATTTCTTTCTGCAGGTAGCCATCCCGTAGCATGACTAAAAACAATGAAACCATAAGTATCTGCTGGAGCAAAATGAGACATATCAGCAATAACGGTTGTGAGTAGCACGCGGTCAGCCATATTATCTTGAGTATAAACGCGAAGCGTATCCCATTGCTTTTGATCATTGCTCATAGTAGCTTGCAATAACAAGGGGGGATGCTTCCCATCATCTGTAACCACTAAGAGCTTACCCATACTAGCATTCCAACCTGTTAGCAATGCTTCACACTTACTTTTAGCTTCTGCCGATAAGTCATTATCGGCAGCAATATAAGCCAATACTGTACGGGTCTTATACTGCTGCTGATAGATATTTTCCTCTTTCGAACAAGAAAAAAGAATAAAGAAACTAAAGACAAAACATAAACTTATTATACGCATAAAAGCAAAGATAAGACGATATAATCAATTAGGTAATCCTCTACAGTATAGCTTGTTCTAACGCTACTGCAAAAAGAATATATAGAAATCTTACTTAAAATATATTAGGCGTGCGCTTTCGGGAGCCCGAGTGCTAACACGCCTAAAAAAAACTAATTACTTAAACCTTAATTGCGGAAAGGAAGAATGAAAGAGGGACGATTTTGATAGTAATACATCTCTAAATTTAATCGAACATTATACCCAGTTAGTACTATACCAATCTTAGTTCCCAACTCTTTATCCCCACTCCATACATCTCCTATCATATATCTAATAACATCACTACCAGCATCTTTGTCCCAGTAATTCTCGTTAGCTATATCCTCCACTTTTACAGAGGCACCTTTCTCACCTAAATAACGCGTTTGTACAACAACGCCTGGATAACGATATGTAAATTTAAAAGCTGTAAGATACTTATTATTAGCACCCTTAAATCTAAGAGCATAAAATACATTTTTTTCAGTAGAATAATAATCAGAAGTGATGGCTAAAGGAGTCTTCTCTCCATGAAATTTTACAGTTTCTTTAACATTTTGTCCATTTACTTTACCAGCAAAGAGAGTACCAGCACCATCAAAACTCCAAGCAAGACACGTTATAACCATAACTTCATCATATGTAGGAAGATGCCATCCTTTAGGCGAAGGATCTCCATCATTGTTACCTATATAGGACGCTGGCGCATTGGTAGACTTTGCAATAGCTTCCTTCCAACTTTTAACAGAAGGTAAAGCGGAATTATACATATAAATATTATCACCAAAAAAAACTTTATTGCTATTCCACAAACGAGCATCTGTTGGTTGCATAGAAGCCTTCTCATTTCCGCCTGTTAAGTCTGTTTTATTACGTCCCCATTGATAGCGCTTTCCAAGATTGTTTTGACCGAAATTATCGTCTGTTACAACAGGACCAAAAGTATTTAGATCTGTAACATAAGCCTTTGCTATCCATGCAACAGGATTTAACGATGTAGTAGCAGCTTTCTGGGTCAAAGTAATCAATTTGGGTGCAACCTTATTAGGAGCGTAAGCATTCTGCACTTCCAATACTGCTGAGCGGTCATAGAGGTCCACATTTTTGCTAATCTTTACCAAAAAAGTCTGTTGTAATTTGCCACCGCTAATATTAGCCTTGCCCAATTCACTAACAGAAATCCAAGGGTATTCTGCCTTATTTAGCAAGATACGGCTTTCCATAGCAGGGCTTTCCACATTCACCTTCAAATAGTAAGCTTCAGGAGTGGTGACGTTAATGCTTGTTACCTTATTAGCCTCTTTATTGTTGGCAGTATGGTGTGCAGTAGCAGCAGTACCTTTGTCATTAGTAGCAGCAATCGATGTTACTGTAGGCATCGCAGCATCTGCACCAGGTTTCAGTGTCGATACACCTCCTTCATCCCAATCTTTTACTTCTACAATATTAAAAGTCACATGAGAAATATCATCTGCATTGCGAAGCTGAACGATATAACGCGTATTACGCTTTACTTTTCTGCCAGTAAAAGGAATTGAAAAATCAGCTTTCTGCCCTTTATAGGTACCTTGCACATCAACAATTAATTCGTCAGCCTTATTTTCATAAGTGTAGAGCTGCATATACATCTTTTTCATATCGCCACTAACACCCTTATTAGTAACAAATGGTCCAACAGCTAAAGGTACACTTCCTAAATTATCATCACAATAAAGTTCAGGAGTTTGTCCCTTAACGAGATAGGACTGATTAATATTATTACGAAGTCTGGCACCTGTCAAAACAAACTCACCATTTTTTGCCGTAGTTAAATTTTCGATATCAATACGTGCGGAAAGACGCTCTAAGATAAAAGAAACTTTGGGACGAGTAGAATTAGAATTAGCATCAGGTATAGTCACTTTCACCGGAGCTGTAGCACACATCGGGAAGAAATTAGCCTTACCAGCTTCTTGTGTGATAAAGGTTTTAGAAACTTCTTTGAAAGTTTTTCCTTCTAACCTCTCTATTTCTTTTTTAGTCAAGGATAGATTGGCTGTAGCCAAGAGATGGAGCACGCCATCTTGTCGCATATAGAATTTGCCTTTTACACCCCCTTCAGAGTCTCCTCCTGCAGTTAGCGTCAACACTTCGGTTTGCAAAAGTTTGTCAGGCTGTCCGTTGTTATCGCTAAACACATAAACACGAGCGTTGCTCAAAGCTTTCTCTGTTACATCTGCAGGATAGGTACCTGCATAAGTGATAGGCGCTAAAGTTCGTCCTGGAAAAGTGATTTCGATGGCTCCATCATTAGCTTGGCTATCAGAGCCAGCTATATTGTCTTGATTGCTACAAGCCGACAATAAAAAGGCTGTCGGAAGCAATAATGTTAGAATTTTCTTTATTTTCATGTTTTTATCCTTTTTGAATAATAGTTACTACAGTTTGCTGATTATGATTGATCTTATTACGCAGAATAATACGCGCAGAACGATCTTTCCCTGTGGTATTGGCTGATTTAACGTAAATACTTATACCATAAGGAATGCTATTATACTTATCATAGGATCTTCCGTTATACTGAGTAATCATCAGCCAATCTCTTACAACAAAATATGTTTTCAAAGGGAGAACCTTGTTTTGCGCTTCATCAACTATTTCCCAATCAACATTAGCATTAACTACAAGAAACATCATCTTATCACTGGTTTCTTTCTTAAAAGAGATTGTCTGTGTATTGAAATCTGTTGTAAAATATCCAAAAGCAGTAGATGCGTCCCAAATCTCCGAAGCTCTTGGAGTTACTGGACTCAGTTTTGCTTCAACAGTTTCCTCATTCCATTTATCTACAGTGACTGTTGCCTCCAACTCACCTGGAACAGCCTTCTTTATCACCAAGGTGTAACGAGTATTGCGCTTAAATCCTAAGAAATCAGCTTGACCTTCTATCTTGAGGTGCTTTTTGTAGATAACTTTAGTCTCACGCTCTTTATCGCCTTTCCATAGCGTACCCTCAATTATAACAAGCGGAGCTTTTGCTTCTTCTTTAACAGCATCGCTAATGTATGGATAGAACACGTGCTTATAATGAGTATGAGCAATATCGGTAGTAGTAGCTGCAACTTCCTCCATTTCAATAGCACCGTTTGTTGCAGGAGCAGTAGGAAGAATTGCTTCTGGAAGTGCAACAACCTTAGCATCCGCAGGCACTTGAGAACCCGTTGACTGTGCAAAGAGATAATTGCGGTCCTTACAATTTTCCAAACGCACACGAGATATGGTAAGTAGTGGCTCATAGTTTATAATGTCAAGACGAGACATTACACGAGTAAGCTCAGCTTTTTTACCAACATCACCAGTCTTAAGCGCAACATCTGCCACCTCTGCAGTCATCAACAGCGGACTACCATTGAGCTGTTTTCCGTTCAGCTCCTTAGTAATTTTCTTCTTGAAGTCAGCAGCAGTGATAGAACCAAGGGTGAGATTCTCTACAGAAGGAGCCCCACCATTATTGCTACCTTCATTGTTGGCAACAAAGAAAAATTGCTTAGAACCAGAGCCTAATGCTTCGATAGTTACCTTATAGCCTGTTCCAGAGGGTGTCAGCGTTACATTATTGTACACTGCCTCCAACTTTCCATCGCTACCTGTGGCAAACTGATAAACATCCAATCGGTTTACTTTCTTCTCTTGCGCTGTTTGAATTTCAGCATAAGTGATAGGTTCGCCTCCTGGAAGTGCGACATCAAATGAAAGGCGATTACTTCTTGTTCCTACCAGTTCTTTTCCTTGCTGGGTGTCATTAGGAAGTAAACTTTCATTCGAGCAAGAGCTGAGGAATAAAGCCACAACTCCTACCGTAATAAGAATTTTCTTCATACAAAACTTTTTTAATTACACAAATATTACTTTATAAATTATCAAATATTACTTAATATATCTTTTCTTACTTTTGAGCTTTTTAAAAACATATCATCCAACAATGCCACCATCAATCCAATCAAGAATATTAGCTTCACCACCAGGACGAACTACAATCTTACCATCATCATAAAGACCTATTTCTATTTCATAATTCTGCTCTATATTATCACTAATCTTCCACCCCCATTCCTTGAATGGTTTCAAAAGATGGATTTCTCTCATAGCAGGAGTTCCATCCATGTTCAATAACTGAAAATAAGGAACAGACGTATCAGTATAGCGCAACGAACGAATAGTAGCCTTTACACGTCCAGCCAAACGAGGAACTTCTTTCCGATGAACTACAAGCCGAGAAATATCCTCATAAACATAAGGAAAACGATGCACTACACGATCGATAGTAGGAATTGATTGCAAATTATCACCTAAGACATACTGCACACTACTATGCTCTGGACTAAGATTGTAAGTCCCAGAAACTCCACGAATCTGCATAATGAAATCATCGGCTTGAGGTTGTGTGTCTTTCCACACCACCGACACTGTTAAGAGACAATGAATATTACTCATGTCGCAAAGATAGCGTTGGGTTGTGTTACGCTTATAGAGAAACGAACATACACCCCAATAGAGAGGATCACTATCATTCTGCTTATCATCACTACGTTGATTAGAAATGGTGAGCAAGAAATCATCCAAATTTGTCTGCTTTGGCACTAATGCAGAAAGATGACTAACAGCAGACGAGTTTCCAAGTGTAACGATCTTATAGCTTCCCTCCTCTATATGCTCTATATGTAAATGCTGTAAATGAGACTTATCTGCTTTTATCTCTTTTAGGAAACGACCCTCTGCAGAAAAGAGAAAATGACGCATATTTTTGATATACTCTGGAAAAACATCTTTTGCTCCTCTAGAATAGCGAAAATCTATACACAAGTCATCGCAACAAATGTCATAATAATCATCTGTCGAACAGGCTGAAAGCAGCAAAATCATTGCTACCAAAGGAAGAAGAAATGAGTACATCCTCTCTAAAAATCGTTGGACACTTTTACGAATTTTCCAACTATAAGGAGAAGTAAATGTTACGCTATAATGCATCTCAACGTATATTATCTTATTTATTTCTTCAACCAACGCTGATTGAGGATATTTATATTACGCTCTGCTACCTCAGCGGTTCTTTCAACCATAAGAGCCTGCTCAAAATACTGATAAGCACGCTGATAGTCTTCACGAAGCATATAATAAACCCCTATATTATTAGCAGCTTCAGGTAGACGTTGTATCTTCTCTAAATAATCCCATGCAACACTTGCTTCACCACGGATAAGCGCAGCAGAGGAAGCATTAACGAGTGCTGTAGCATCATTTGGGAAAAGACGTGCAGCAACATCGTATTCCTTACCATATCTTGAACGAGCCTCATCGGTTGATAGATGAGCGTTGCGCTTTCTTGCAAGAAGATATATCTCTTCCTGTGAAAGATCTTGAGGACGAGTCTCAAACACCTTTTCAGTCTCCATTTCCTTAAATGGACGTACTGTATAACTCACCTGCATTTCCATTCGCCGGAGTTGCGGAAAGAGATTCGCTAACATCCACTTATAAGGAACGCCTCCTTTCAAATCCATCAATTGCTTTTCTCGTCCCATATTAAGATCAACAAAATCAATAATAGCAAGAACTTTATCACGATCTGGCATATCACTAACATCTACTAAATGGCGCAGACCTTCCCAATCTTCTCCCATTCCTTGTGAAGGAAAAGAAGTAAGACCATATAACCCATAGCGATTGATAAGATATCTCTGAAATGCATCTGCACGACGCTGAGAAAGTTGCATATTATGCGAATATGTATCTTCTGGAGAAGCATACCCTTTTATCATAGCAGAAGTAAGTGTATAAGTTTCACGCTGCGAAGACAAAGGTTTCAAAAGATCATCAGCTTTGCGAAGTTCTATTGCATTACTTTTGTAAGTTGGAAGAATATCGTGGCGATTAACAATAAAGTTTATCTTCAACGTAAGATTCTCTTTGCGTTCCTTACGTTCTTCATGCTCAGGTCGCAAGAAAACAACATTTGTCTCACCAGCAATAAATGGAGGTAACGACTTTGGCTCTTTAGAAACAATAGGACGCAACACTGCATTAGGTTTATTTCCACTCAATAGTTCCGTTCCTACATAACGCCAATCACAACAATCTTCAAGAAATTTCTCTACCAATAATTGACCTCCTAAAGAAGCACTCAGTTCCTTTGGAAGAATAACAGATTGCTGATATTCTACTTCGATAGGAGTATTCTTCTTGGGAACAATCTCTATATAGGGTTTACCTTTCCAATACTCCTCATGACTCAACAATGCACGATCACGACGATAATAACGCTGTTGTCGCTTGCTGTTGACTAAAATTTCTGGAAAGCGAAACTCATGATTATCTGCTCGATAAACAGGAACAATATGTAAAGCCTCACCTGCCCCCACAATATTATCTTTGAGATTAAGCGTAAGCTTAACATATAGCGTATCTATAGAACGACTATAAGAGAAATCCTTTACATGAACAGAGGCTATATCAGTTGTACCTACTATTGGCTGCTGAGCAGAAATATTTTTACTTACACAGATAAATACTAAAAGAAATAAAACACACTTTTTAAGCATAGCTATATACTTTTATTACTTTAGATAATATATTAGAGATAAGGCTGCTTTTGTTGGTCCCACATAATTACGAGTAAGCTTATCAACAAAATCTCCACATTCAGCACATTCATATTTTTTATAATTCATATGAAGATAACCAACACCTAATGAGGCTTCCAAGCCCCAGCGTTCTCCAACAGCCCATTGATAGCCATAACTTATACCACCACCAACAGCATCGCCTTGATAGCGATAATCTTTCAAACTATTAGAGATAGGAATACCTCCAAAATTATACTTTCCATAAATAGCATGAAGACCTAAATTACCACGCTGAAAGGATTTACAGAACCAATATTTTATCTCTGGCATTATAAGCCAATGCCTCAAGTGCGGATGAATAGTTCGCCCTTCATCATTTACACGCGAAGGAAAAGAGAAAGGGTTATATGCACTAGTAAAGCTTAGAGTAACTTTTTTAGAAAGTGCAGCCTCAAAACCTATATTTGGCGTCGTGGTGGCTAAATAAAGAGTATTTGTTTTTATTCCAAAATGCTGAGCATCTGCAGTTTTCCAAACTAATAAAAGAATTAACAAAGCAACAAACCTAAATAGGAACTTGTTGTTTTTGAATATTATTTTAAGCTTTATCATATTAATAGTACTATTTATTTATGAAGTGCAAATGAAATAAAATTATCAATCCTTAATTCCGCAACACTATTATAAATTAAACTTTTTAAGTACCTGAGCAACAAGAAGTTCTTGCTTTGGCAAGCGGCAGAGCCGAGAGACTTAGGATTTTGCTATGCCAGAATCTTCACTTATTCTTAGTGTTGCAAAAAACAAGAGAATCCGACGATAGTTTTCGCAAAGATACACATATATTTCATAATATGAAACTTTTTATTTAAAAATATGAAACTATATTTCATTTTTAACAACCTGTAACAATTTTTTGATTAATACATTTGTGTATGGAACAGCTTTTTACAAACGTAATTCTCAATAATCTACGTAAGGTTATGAGAGATAGAGGGTTAACCCAAGCCGCTATTGCCGAATATGCAGGAACTTCTGCATCCCAATTCAGTAAAATTCTTAATGGGTCCGTGTCTTTGAGTCTTTCTCAACTTTCAGATATTGCAACTCGCCTTTCAATGCGTGAAATAGACTTGATCACATACCCTGACATTTATGTTAAGTCTGATGAGAGAGAGGAGGAGCCTGTAGAGGCTGTTCTGCAAATCAAATTAAGTAAAGACAAAAAAGACCAAGTTCTTAAATTGGTCTTTGGAGAAAACAATATTGAAATTTTGAATAAATAAAGGGTCTTCCGAAATTTGGAGTGATGAACCATAAGTTCTTATATTCATATAGTTACGAAGTAATAGCCTTCACTAAAAGCCTATAAAAAGCCATTTTATAAAAACAATAGTTCGTTAAAAATTGAGTATATGGCTACGCAGCTTTAGGCTGCCAGCCAATGAGTTCTTTAACAATCTTACTAATTAAAGTTCGGTTCGGTCGGCATCGGGACATGTCGAAAATTAATTTCGTATAGTTCGCATTGAACATCAACGACTTAACTTTTGCTATGGAATTGTCCATACCATTGTCTTTCATAAAGACCTTGGCGGCATTCAGTGAGGCGAAC
>QWCD01027708.1_pt1 | contig 9936 bp, 8 predicted proteins | sample 1972461 | NCBI WGS metagenome assembly QWCD01 (sample SAMN09866717, study PRJNA288562) | Human vaginal metagenome isolate term4_vaginal, whole genome shotgun... | isolation source: vagina | host: Homo sapiens | place: USA: California | reverse complement strand
GCTGTGGACTGCGTGCGCGAGCTTGGCTGGCGGCACTCCTGTGCACTACATGTGTGACGAAAAGTCGCATTGGTACCCAGATATTGCCGATATTCGCTCTAAAATCACACCTCGTACTAAAGCAATCGTGATTATTAACCCGAATAATCCTACGGGCGTGCTGTATAGTCGCGAAGTTTTGGAAGAGATTGTTAAGATTGCGCGCGAGTTTAATCTGATTATTTTTGCGGACGAGATTTACGACCGTCTTGTTATGGACGACAAGAAGCATGTTTCGATTGCTTCTCTTGCTCCAGACGTGTTCTGCGTAACTTTTAGCGGACTTTCTAAGTCGCATATGATTGCTGGCTTCCGTATTGGTTGGATGAGTCTTTCGGGAGATAAATCCAAGGCTCGCGACTACATTATGGGGCTTAACATGCTGTCTAATATGCGCTTGTGCTCGAATGTTCCTGCGCAATCTATTATTCAGACTGCTTTGGGCGGATACCAGAGCGTTGAGAAGTATTTGGAGCCGGGCGGACGCGTGTATGAGCAGCGAGAGTACTGCTATAACGCACTTCAGGAGATGGATGGCGTAAGCGTCGAGCGACCAGATGCTGCTTTCTACATGTTTGTAAAACTCGATCCTGCTCGCTACAACATTCACGACGACGAACAGTTTGCGCTTGATTTGCTGCGCGACCAGAAGTTGCTGATTGTGCACGGCAAAGGCTTTAATTGGCAGACTCCAGGCTACTTCCGCGTAGTCTACTTGCCGCGCTTGCAAACGCTTCGCGACGCAATGAGCAAACTCTCTAACTTCCTCTCCTACTATCGCCAGTAGAAATCATAATTTTTGCATAAACAAAAAATTACGATTAATTCTGACCCTATTCAAGAAATTATGCATATAGTGCCACGCTAAAAAAAACTTAACGTGGCACTATATTTTCATAGGAGGAAGGAATCAAGTATTTACTACGCAGCCTATTCTCTTATAGATGCTGCTGGGCCAATTGACTCACGCAGCAGCACAGTAATAGGTAGGCATACGTGACGGGATGATGCTCGTTCATACCCAGCATTCAAAGTCTCTACTATATATTCAGCAGCTAAACGTCCTTTAGTTGTGACAGGTTGTTTAACTGTTGTCAACGGTGGATTACTACATGCAGACTCATCTATATCATCAAATCCTGTAACAGAAATATCGCGTGGGATTTGCAAACCAGACTGTCTAGCAGCATCCATTACTCCAAACGCAATAACATCACTAAAACAGATGAATGCAGTTGGTAATACAGAATTATTTTGTTTTATTTGCGCAAAAGCTTCTTCTCCTCCAGTACGAGTACATGGCACTTCAATAACATTTTTCTTATCGACCAGTGGAGCTATTCCATTCTCTTCTAAAGCAGAAACCACACCATCAATACGGCGACGAATTGTTCCATGCCAAGAAAGATACCCATCATCATTACCTGATTCTGGAGAAATCACCACAAAATTGCGATGACCCAATGAAATAAGATGCTCAGTTAATTCTTTCATAGCGCGCGTCTCATCAATATTGATACTCGGAGCCTGGCTATGTACTTCACTGTCAACAATCACAAATGGCTTTCCTTGCTGCATAAGCGCTTCAACTTCACCACGATCTTCTTCTAAACCAGTTACTATAAAACCGTCAACGGCAGCATAAGGAATTGCTTTTAACATAGAATTACGAAGTGGAGGCACTAAAAGAAGCGTCAATCCCTCTCGCTCACAGATTTGCCCAATACCCTGAATAAATTCCGAATAGTATGGATTTTCTAGCACTCGCCCTAATTGCTGTGGTAGTAACAATCCCAAACTATTTGTCTTTTGAGTTCGCAGCATATAAGCAACAGGATTACGCACATATCCTAGTTCCTTTGCAACTGAAAATATGTGTTCTACAGTTTCTGACGATAAGCGATCAGGAGTATTATACGCAAAGGAGACAGCAGATTTAGAGACACGCGCTGCATCAGCAATATCCTGCATTGTAATTTTCTTTCCCATGCTTCACACTTCTTACTTCTACATTATTTTTACTGTTGAGCCTGCAATACGATCATAGAATTATCTTTATTAGGGCGCCAACTATCTCCAACAGTTACACCATTTATAATTCGCCAATTATGATTTTGCAATTGTTGAGGTAGCTTCGATGAATTATACTCTAATAAATTACTACGTGAAATAATCATCAAAAGAGATTCTTCCTTATGCTCTCGCGAAATAATGACAGTATCTCCATCAACAGCGTAACAACTTTGCGTACCCCTTCGCAACGCAATATGATCACGTCGCAATGCATTTAATTGAACAATTGTACGGAATATTTCAGCATTTGTATCAAGACTATCCCACTGCATGCCAGAACGGCACCCTGGATCATTATCGCCAACCATACCAAGTTCATCACCGTAATAAATCATCGGAGCACCTTCGCAGGCAAACATGCAACAGTAGGCAGTTATGCAATCCTCAGTATTATTTTGATGCGCAGTTAAAACACGCTCAGTATCGTGACTACCCAACAAATTCATCATCCCATGGTGATATCCATACGGTATGCGCTCCTGCAGACGGTTAATACCGTTAACAAAATCGTATGCATTGAATTGCTTTGTTGCAGTAAAACCTAAAACTAAATCACGCAGAGTATAATTCATTGTGCTATCGGTAGTGTCTCCTTGCAACCATTGAGCAGGGTCTCTCCATTCTTCAGCTATCAAACATAATTCTGAATTTTTTGATTTAACAACTTGCCTAAAATCCTGCCAAAATTCTGGATAAATAAAATATGGAACATCAAGACGATAACCGTCGATACCTTGATCAATCCAATATTTCGCAACATTAAAATGATGCTCACGCACCTTTGGATTAAACACATTCCACTTCGGTAGATATTCACAACCAGAACAGGTTTTATAATTAGGCACAGGCAATGACTTAACTGGAAAGTTTTTCACTGAAAAATAATTAACATATTCTGAATTCTCTTCATTTGTAACAACATCTTGAAACATCCAATGAGTTTTACCACAATGATTTAAAACTGCATCTAGTACTATACGTATATTCCGCTTATGCGCTTCATCTACCAATGTATGGAAATCTTCAAGAGTTCCTAAAAGTGGATCGATTTTAAAATAATCGTTTGCGTCATAACGATGATTTGTTGCAGCAGAAAAAATTGGATTCAAATAGAGCGCATTGCAACCTAAATCATGAATATAATCAAGTTTTTCTGTAATTCCAGCAATATTACCACCTAAGAAATTCTCACGCGTAGGCTCAGCATCCCATGGATCAAGCGGCACATGACCTTCAGTTAGCATACCGTAGCCTTCACAACGATAGAAACGATCAGGAAAAATCTGATAAAATCTTGCATCAGGCAACCACTGTGGTATAGACATAATAAACCCCATCCTTAATTTTTCTACAATTTCTAATCTTTCATACCAGTATTGGCAATTCCTCTAACAAGCGCACGTTGGAAGAAAAGGAACACAATAATACTTGGTATTGTTGCAGTCAAAGTTCCTGCCATCAAATAATTCCAAGAGGTTCCGTAACGCCCTACGAAGGATGCTAAACCAATCTGAATTGTACGAGTTTCATCCGTATTCGTAACCAATAACGGCCAAAGGAAATCATTCCACGCAAAGAGAAAACTAAAAATACCAAGCGTCGCAAACGCTGGGGACGACAATGGAACGATTACTTTGAAGAATATTCCAAACCTGCCACAACCGTCAATGCGCGCTGCCTCATCAAGCTCTCGAGGAATTGTTGCAAAATATTGGCGAAGTAAAATAATGCCAAACACATCTGCAAGTCTAGGAACAATCAAAGCATACAGCGTATCAACCCATCCCAAATTAGCGACTATCTCATAAGACGGAATAACAATCACAAAATTAGGAATCATCAATGCAGAAAGCAGCAGGATGAATATTGTTTTCTTCAAAGGAAATTCTAATCGCGCAAAAGCGTAGGCGGCAAAAGCATCAAATATTAAATGTCCTACAACAATTCCTACCGTCATCAATAGCGTATTCCAATAATATTGCGCAAACGGCGCCGCTTGCCAAGCGTGAATATAGTTTTCCCAATGCCATGATGTAGGAAAAATTGAAGTATTCGTGTATGTTTCAGCACGCATTTGCAAAGAAGTAGTGAACATCCACAAAAATGGAATGATTACTGTTGCTGAACCTAAAATCAGAATCGCATGACGCGCCAAACGCGACCATAATGATGACTTCATTATTCTTCTCCTTGTGCTCCAGAAACTTTCCATTGAATCATCGTCACGCCTAGCACTAGCGCAAGCGTAATGAACGCTATTGCTGTTCCATAGCCAAAATCACCGAGCTTGAACGCATCACGATACATCATCATGCCAAGCACTTCCGTGCCTCCGCGAGGACCGCCACCAGTGAGCATGTATGCAAGGTCGAAGGATTGGAAGCTCGTTACTAATGCCTGAACTACTACAAAAAACGTCATTGGAGATAGCAATGGGAAAGTAATCTTCCATAATTTTTGCCACCCAGTAGCTCCATCTAATGCAGCTGCTTCATACACGCTTTTTGGCAATGCTTGTAACGCAGTTAAATACAAAATAGCGTTAAAACCAATATTTTTCCACACGGTCAAAAGAATTAATGCAATAAGCGCAAGCCAACGATTTTGTAACCAATCTGGTCCGTGTATATTGAATTTCATCAACACACTGTTCACGAATCCAGAAGGATCGAGCATATATTTCCACACAATGGCTGCAGCCACAGAAGATGTAACCACTGGAAGGAAGTAAATACTACGATAAATACTCCTACCTCGTATAGGCGCATCAAGCAAAAGCGCGAGCAACAATCCAGTCAGCACACTTAATACACATACACCAGCAGCATAAATAACCGTTACCATTAAGCTATTGAAAAACTCAGGATCTTGGAAAAGACGAACATAGTTTCCCAAGCCAATAAATTTCTTTTCTGGAGAGAATCCATCCCACGATGTTAGTGAAATATATACAGCAGACAACACAGGGTACAGCACGAAACCACCAATAATAAGCACTGCTGGCAACAAGAATACCGCAGCACATATTACTTGATCTTTCTGGTAGTGCCTGTGCGCAGACTTGAGAAAATGACGTTTTTTCATTACATACTCCTTGATGCAAAGAACCCCGATAGCTGAGTCAACTTCATTTCCTTTGACCCAGCTATCGGCACAGTATTTATGCAATCAGCCTTTGGCAATCACGTCGTTAACTGCCTTTTCAGCATTCGCAAGCGCTTCGTCAACACTCTGCTCTCCAGCGAAAGCCTTCTCCACAGCCTTTGCAAATTCAAAGGAAATCTTTGGATACAATGGCGTATTTGGACGTGTATGAGCAATCTCCATTTGTTCCACAAACGGAATTAAACGAGGCTGTTCCTTCTTAACCCAATCCAAATACTTATCAGACTTTGCAACACTCTTCGTTACAGGAAGCATGCCAGTCTTTTGCGACCACTTGATCACCTGTTCTGGCTGCAAGAACCAGTTCAAGAATTCGCCAGCAGCCTTGGCACGAGCGTCAGAATTATGGAAGACGATTGCTTGTTCACCACCGAGATTAGTCGCTTCCTTGCCATCCTTTGGATGAGGAGCTTTCGCTACACCGAAATCAAATGGTGGATCTGGCGCCCAGATGCCAACCATCCAGCTACCTTCCTGAGCAGAACCACCCTTGCCCTTTTCAAATTCGCCCCACTTAGCATATGGGCTCACGCCACTCTTGATGAGATCCATCCAGAAGTTCATAGCCTTCTTGCCTTCTGGCGTATTGAATGCAGCCTTAGAATTATCCTTCGTCAAGAATTCGCCGCCAGCTTGCCACAAGTTGACCTGGAAGTTCCAAGTTAAACCTTCTCCGTTATCTCCTGCTTGAGTAAGCAAATCATACCCTGGCTTGCCCGTCTTTTCCTTGATCGTCTTTGCAACTTTCTTCAACTCATCCCATGTTTGTGGTGGTTTGTTAGGATCTAACCCAGCTTCTTTATAAACGTCCTTGTTGTACATGTACGCAAGATTATTGGCAGTAACTGGCACAGAAACTTGTTTGCCGTCAATATGACCATAGTCAATCAATGCAGGAGTCACATCATCGAGCGTTTTCGAGCTGATAACCTTAGAAAGATCAGTCAAATTGCCCATTTTTGCAATCTGTGGCACCCATACCAAATCACTTATAGAAATATCTGGCAAGCTCTTCGACGAAGCCGATGCACGAAGCTTCGTCATAAAATCAGAGTTCGGGACGCTCGCAGTCTTAATCTTAATATTTTTATGCGAAGCATTAAAATCCTTCACCATTGCATCAAAGGTATCGGCATTAGCGCCATCCCAATAATGCCAAATGGTAAGCTGTGTTGAGCCATTAGCGTCGGATGATTTTGCACTACCACACGCACCTGCGCTAATAATCATTGCAGCAGCACCGATTAATGCACATATTTTTGTAAGTTTCTTCATTGTAACCTTCTTTTTATCTGCATATGTTAACTTGCACTCATTTTGCATTTAGAAAATGGGTGACGAACTATTCTCTAAAGCATCAGAAAACAAACTAGTAATTTTTTTATTCTTTGTTGTATGACTACATAACAAGCAAACAGTTTTTTAATTGCCGCAAACACTGGCTCATATAAATCTACATGTCATGTTCACACAGACACCAAATCAAAAATGCACGCTTGTTTCTACCTCCTCCCCTCCAACTCCGAAGACATTATCTTTAGATACCCACTGTTTGTCATCAAGCAATGCCTTAAATTGGAACTTTTTACCTTTAGGTATTCTTTCCATTTCAGTCTCCTTTGAACTGCAATGCTAAACTCTTGTAAATCAATTTACTACATTGTTAAACAAACGTCAATCCCTTAAAATAATTACACGTTATCTACTTGTCGCGCTTGCAAACGCTTCGCGACGCAATAAGCAAACTCTCCAGCTTCCTCTCCTACTATCGCCAGTAGTTATATATCTTGTTTGCAAACTGCAGCAATTCGAATCACGACACAAACAACAAAGCGCAAAAGTAAATACATTTCGGAGCATTTCGGAGTAAAACACCACAATAAACACAAAGAAAACCCAACAAAGCCATACGAGAGTAGGGCTCAGCACAGTTAAGAGTAGTTAAGAGTAAAACACTGCAATAAAACACTCATTTCACTCACAGTCCAGAAAAAGGTGTATATCAAGAGGCATATATCATTCAGAATATGAAAGACATTCATAACATGAAAGAAAGAAAAAAGAGAAGGAAATGAACGCTGCGGCACGGATTCGCACAACTCTTATTATTGCCGTTTTATCGCTTAATGCTTTTCTTATAACAAGCTGTAGATTTGGCGTAAGCCTATATCTTTTAATACATGTCGACTTATCTCACGCAGCGCTTAACGCAGTGTCCGTAGCACTTATGACCTGCATAGCAGCACCGCTTGGCGGCATTATCGCAGATAAATATCCACCAACTAGATTGTTTATAGCGCTAACGGTCTGTTTTGCCTTGTTGTGTACTGGATACGGTTTCGCTTTAGTAGCACAGCATAATCTTATTGCTATTACGGTTACACTACTCGGCATAATATTCGGATTCTTTACTGCATTTTCTTCGCCTAATCAAAAAGTATTAATGGCATATAGCGCGCCAACTGGCGAAAAAACCAAATTTTTAGCAAGCATGCGTATGTGGATTAATCTCAGCAGGCTTGCTGCACCTGCGATTACTGGCATATTTGTTGATATATGCAATCCACTCATTTTCTTTACGAGCATTGCTGTTGTGATGATACTAGCGGCGCTACCTCTACTGTTAGTTAATCTAAACCAGCAAGCACAAAATAGCTCAAACAATACGAAGACAGGAAGCAATAAAACTGCTGGTTTTGCAGCTTCTTTACACTATATGAAATCTACACCATGGTTAATAGTCTTAGGAGTAGTATCAGCATTACAATCAGGCTCATGGCTTGCTGCATTCAGACTAATGGGAGCACACCATTGTCTCACGCTTTTTCATTCGGCATCCACGTGGGGATCAATAGTCAGCATATTTAACATTGGCATGATTGTAGGTTCGCTATTATGCAAATATATTGTGCTGCATTATGAGATTTTATACTCTATTTTATTACCTGGATTCCTTTCTATTCCTTTACTTATTTTCGCACTTAATAATTGGATTGCTCTTTTTCTTTGCTCTGCTTTCATTGCAGGTATTATTTTTGACGCAACTATTGTCTATGGGCAAACAGCTCTTCTCGACGGCATACCAACACACATTCTCGGCGCAACTACTACTTTTACTTCTATTATGGAGCAATGCGGCATTATCGTAGGGTATGCAAGCGTACTAGCATGGGGAAATCTAAATTCATCATTATTCATAATGATTGCAGCTGGCGTAATACTTGTTTCAACAGGTATAGCCTTATGGATTATTCAAGCTCGTAAACAAACATACCCATCAATGCTTACCAAAGATTATTGGACACCATCAACATGGGTAAAAAGAAGCATATAACAAGCTATTTAGCGCGTAAGCACAATAAAGCTATACAAATGCAATTACATCACAGGACAATTAGTTTGCACATCCTGTTGGAATCCTGACGGATCTCCTAGTTTTGCTTTACGCATGTGCTCTTTGAAAAAGTTTCGCGTTGCATCATCACAACGATCTGGACCCATAAACGGCATGCTAGGCACTTTTTCAAGCTCATGCAAAGCTTTACTTGCCGCTTGTTCATCACTAGCATACGTGTCTAACCATTGCCGTTCCCAAGCACACTGATAATAATTAGATGCTTGCGTATCACCATATCCACCCTGGAACTGAGCGTCTTTTTCTTCTCCAACCAAGTTTGCAGGAGCTTTATATTTTTCAGGCCAACTAAGCTTTGCCACAGATTCCTGATATTCCTTCTCTATATGAGCAAAATCAACAATCTCTCTCGGCGAACTATTTTGCGAGCGCGCGCCACCCATACCACTCGCATTATTGTTGCCTATTCCTCCACACGCATTAAACATAAGAAGCGCACTAAGCACACCAACAATAAGAGTTGCTTTACCAATATTATGATTATTCATTATTTCTTCTTTCTTATTTTTTGAAAATTAACGCAATGCTAATGCTGGTTGTAAACGCGATGCTTTTATTGCTGGCACCGCACTTCCAGCAAGCGCTGTAATAAAAGCCGCAATAACAGCTCCAATAGCGGCTTCATATGGGTAAACTGGCGGACTAACTGGGCTTGCTGCATCCCAAAAACTTGATGCTATAGACACAAGGCCAAAAGAAACAGCAACAGCAGCAATCGAAACTATCAGCGCTAAAATAATCGCGCTGCCTAACACGAGTGAAGCAATCGACCATCTAGTAGCACCCAAGGCTCTGCGTATAAGCAGTTCATGTGTGCGCTGTTCCAACGATGCTAAACCAATATTGATTAAACCTAGCGCGGAAACAAAAAGCAATAATGCTGCTACGATAGCAAAACTTAATTGCAATACTGTTATAACATTCTCGTAATCATCACTATTATCATGTCTTCTAATTTCGTTTACTTGCCCACCACAACAGTCATAAAGAGCATCTGAAACATAAGATTTAATTGATTTTTGAGAACGATTTTCTTTATTCAACCAGTAGATTGAGCCTTGAGCTTCTTTTCCAGAATATTCCCAAAGAGTTGGAGCGTAACGTAATAATCCTAGAATATTCACGTATACTTTTGCTGAGTCTACGCCATCGTTCACAACTCCAACAATCCTTATAGGACTCATTTGTGTTGTTTTGCGAGAAGTAATAAATGCTACTTCACCGATCTTGTATCTTTTGCTAGC
>QWCD01027801.1_pt1 | contig 9945 bp, 8 predicted proteins | sample 1972461 | NCBI WGS metagenome assembly QWCD01 (sample SAMN09866717, study PRJNA288562) | Human vaginal metagenome isolate term4_vaginal, whole genome shotgun... | isolation source: vagina | host: Homo sapiens | place: USA: California | reverse complement strand
GCCAACTCTAACTGGCGATCAGCCTTAGAAAGCAAGTTTTCAATAACGCCAAGCTTGTCGGAAACCTTAGATCCACCAAGAACTACTGTCAAAGGACGCTCTGGATTTTCGGTTGCGCGAGAAAGTGCCTTAACTTCCTTCTCAACAAGCAAGCCAGCAGCAGCTGGAAGATCGGCAGCAACATCGTAATTTGAACCCTGGGCGCGGTGTACAACACCGAAACCGTCGGAAACAAAAACTTCTCCAAGAGCAGCAATCTTCTTAGCGTATTCAGCGCGTTCGGACGCATCCTTACTGGTTTCTTCAGCGTTGAAACGAACGTTTTCAAGCAACACAACGTCGCCATTATTCATGGCAGCTACCTTAGCCTGAGCATCTTCACCATAAGTATCTGCAGCCAAAACAACATTAACACCAAGAAGTTCACCTAAGCGAGCCGCTACTGGAGCCAAAGAGAGCTCTGGAACAACCTGACCCTTTGGACGTCCAAGATGGGCCATTAAAATAACCTTGGCACCCTGCTCACGCAAAGCTTTAATCGTTGGTAAAGCAGCCTTGATTCGACCATCGTCTGTGATAGTCGTGCCCTTGAGAGGAACATTAAAATCAGCACGAACGAGTACGCGCTTGCCGCTCAAATCTCCCAAATCTTTAAGTGTCTTCATTGGTATCCTTTCCAAAACATGATTCAACCAATCATGATGGCGAATTTAACAAGAAAAAAGACGAAAGCAAAGCTAAAACGTCTATAAATTCCATGAGCAATTATATCGCATGTGCGCAACAAGCACGCCCAAGATTAGATAATAAAAAACTACAAAAAATGCCGCATACTAAAAGTATGCGGCCAATACGAATAAATACTCAGTCAAAAAAGCAATTACATTCGCGACTTTTCTACTTTAGCGCAAAGCTGCAAAAGCCTACGAATACGACCAGCAACAGCATCCTTTGTAATCGGAGGATCCGCTAAATGACCAAGTTCTTCTAGACTTGCATCACTATGCTGCAGTCGCAACTTTCCTGCCATCAAAAGATTTTCTGGAATATCGTCCCCAAGAACATCGAAAGCGTGACGAACCTTTTCGCAAGCTTCTGCAGCAGCTTTAGCACTTCTGCGCATATTAGCATCATCAAAGTTTGCCAGTCGATTAGCTTTGCCTCTTGCTTCACCATCAGAACGCTTACCAGTCCATTCTCGAGCAGAACGAGGAGCTCCAATCAAAATCAACATACGCTCAATAGCGTCAGAATCTCTCAAAGTAACACGCTCAGAGCTTTTAACTTTGCGCGCCTTTGCACCAACTCCGAGTCGTGCTGCCATTGCTTGCAACGCTGTAGCAGCCTCATGAGTTGGGCAAACAATCTCTAAATAGCTTGCCTTTCCAGGATCGGATATAGCCCCATGAGCTAAGAAAGCACCTCTCCACGCAGCTTTAACCTGCGCAATACTTCCACCAACAATTTCAGGGGCAAGACCAGCAACGATATGCATACGACGGTCCAACAAACCTGATTGCAGAGCCAAAGCTGCAGCACCTCGCTCCACAAGAACATCGTAACGAGTAACAACACCTGTAGGAGTCTGACGAGTAGTTTGAGAAATCGTTGCTTCTCTTTGGAAACATGTCACAAGCGTATCTACAAGCCATTGCGCTGCGCTTAGAGAATCAAACTGTGCACGAATCACAGCCTGATTATTAACCGGCCTTAAGCCGCCACCAAAACGCATCATTGCTGCTGCCTGAGCCATAACAACCGCTGGTAGCTCACTATTATTTGCGACGAGTTCGTTCTTTACGTCGTCAAGAAGAGCCAAGGGAAACCTCCTATTTTGTTCTTCTTAGAGTATGCGTTGGGATTCATACAAGATGCCGTTGCACGATGTGCAAAACACCTACATGCTCGGCTTTCTGTGATACCCAATGACTTGGACATTTTACCTTTTTATAGTTCTACTTTTTATATTACATAATCCTATAGGAGAAACTAAATCATGTTCTAGATCTCATCTCTCTAGCAGATACTGTAACCTGCAATCCTCTTAATTTTAGTCTTCTTGCAAGCTCTATGCTAATAGCTACAGACCTATGCTGACCCCCAGTGCATCCAACAGCAATTGTTACATAATGCTTATCTTCTTTTGCAAAACCATCAATTGCCGTAAGAAGAGCTTTTTCGTAAGAGTCTAAGAATTCTATTGCCGCTGGATTTTTAAGAACATAATCGCTAACTGCTTTATCTTTTCCAGTTAAATCCCTAAGCTCTGGAATCCAAAATGGATTGGGCAAAAATCGCATATCTGCCACAAAATCGGCGTCCATAGGCATTCCGTACTTGAACCCAAAACTAAAAATGTGAACAGATACAGTAGAAGATCCTTTTCCAAGCAACCCCTCATAAAGTTTAGTGGAAAGCTGATGAATACTAAGATTTGAAGTATCGATAATAATATCCGCGCAATCTTTAAGATGACCTAAAAGCTCACGCTCTTCCAAAATACCATCTATAAGTCTTCCTCCGCGCTGCAAAGGATGTGGTCTGCGCACTGACTCATATCTTTTAATGAGCACAGAATCAGATGCATCTAAAAATAGTATTCGAGTTTTTACGCCTAAATCATCTATATGACCCAAAACAACAAATAAATCATCAAAATATCCGCGTGATCTTACGTCAATAACTGCTGCAAGCTTATGAACTTTAGATCCAGAAGATGTCATCATGTCTACAAGAGGGATGAGTAACTTTGGAGGAAGATTATCAATAACATACCAGCCCATGTCTTCCAAAGCATTTGCTGCATGAGATCTGCCAGCGCCGCTCATGCCAGTAATGAGCATTACTTCAAAATCGCTTGCCACCTGCGAGAATTCACTATTTTCAGTGATCATAACGCCTCCTTCAATGCTTTTTCCATGCAACTTCTTATGTAATCGTAATCTGTAGCCTTGTCAGATTGGTGTTTGATTATGCAAGAATCATCACACGAATCATCACTTGAATGCCTATAATCAAAAGTCATGAGTTTTACTTGATCTAGTGCTTGATATAAAAGCATTTCTTCTCCACCAATACCCATGCCATATTTTCTCCAAACTTTAAGCATCTGGCTTGGTCGAGGATCATATACAACGTCTAGCAAAGCTCCTAAATGTTTTATTGACTTTTCCTTGCAATATTCACACAAAGCGAGCGCTAATCCGTCTGCTATATGAGCAGGAACAGTGCTTATAACAATATCTGCGTTTACAATTGCTTCAATTGCATCCAACGAAGAAATAGATTCTAGAATGTGAGATTTATCACATTTTTCTATATCTTGCGATATTTTTATAAACTCAGGATCAATAGTAGGGAATTCTATACCGCAAACAGGCTTGTAGCCACGTTTGTTTTTAAGATTCAAGTTAGACGGCTCTATTCTTCTGCTATTTGGAAAATCCAATTTATATTTATCTACTAAATCGTTAAATCTACTAACGCCTTTAACAGTTTTACCATCGCTTTGCAATCTTGCAACAACACTAACTTTACTCAATTTTGAACCTTGAGCAATTTCTATTAAAGCTGCCATTGCAGAAGACGCAGTATTTCCGCTGCCAATAATAACCGCACTTTTAGCGTTTAATATTTGAGACTTTAAAGAGTGTATTAACGCCATTACAATACCATTTACATCTGTGTTACAAAGCTCAATCGTCTCAGGATTTTCTAAGCATGGCTTTTTACTAAACACAGCAGTATTTGCAACACCAAGCGTTTTAGACCAATAATCGCAAGCTACACCTAGGCTCATAATTGTTTTTTTAAGTGGCATTGTAAGGCTTAAGCCTTTCCAAGAATCGTCAAGATGCGCAATAAAATCTTTTAAATCTTCCTCGCTAACTTTTTCTTTACCATAATGCCAATTATTTAAGCCCAATGCCTTATATGCAGCATTGTGTAGAACTGGAGATAAAGAGTGCGATATAGGATTGCCCAAAACCGCGCAATTGTAGCATTTTTCAACCATTTTAACCTCTTTATTTATAAGTCTTTATTAATAAGTTTATGCGATTTTACAAATCCTTAGGATCCACACTAAATTTTAATTCACCATTTTTTCGCATTGCAAAATGCTTTGCACATTCTTTTTTCAAACGATTAACTAATTCATCTCTATACTCTAATGGCACTCTTACAACTGCTTTAACTCTGTCGTTTAACTCTTCAAAGCGTTGAGAATTTTGCTCGTGCAATGTTGAAGGAGGCTTCATTGGAACAATTCCAAGTAAAGGTGGAAGATATTCGGATTCATCAGAATCATCGTTAGATTCACTATTTTTAGTTTCGACTTTTAACATTGGAAGATTACTAGAACTATCTAAATCACCATTTTTGCTTACAACTTTTGTAATATCTTCGCTTACATCTACACTCATTGCGCCAATCGCATTAAGCGTATCTACTACAGCCTGCCTAAAACCCCATATTCTTGCGACACATACAGTTGGCGGAAGAAGTGCTTCACTTCTTTCTTGCAACTCTTGTTTAGAAAGAATTGATGAATCCCATTCTTCCAAAGATTTAGCGAGAATATCGTAAGTTTCACCCAAAATAAGAACGCTTCCACCTCTGTTTTTTGACGCACACATTGAAGCTGCTTTCATCCAAGCATTCAAAGTGTCTATTCGAGAATCTAAACCAGTGTTGTAAAGACTCGTCCACGCGTCTAAAATCGCAACAAGACCATATTCTCCGCAAGAATTTTTAGATGAGCTTAAAACTCGAGGTTCTGCTCCTAAAGTACAAATGACAATCATCGGCTTCTGGTCAATCCACTCTATAACGCCACTTTTCTGCTTCGCGGAAGATATAACAATTGGAACATCATTGAAAATCTTAAATATTTCCTTGGCGGTAAAATTGACGCCAACACGAATAGCCTCGATAAAGTTAGATCCACTAGAACAATTCGAGCACTTCCAGCCAATCGCAGCACTTCCACACCATGCGCATTTAGGAGCAGAACCATCTATAGGTAAGTCAAGAGGACCTGTACAGCGCTTACAACGAGCCATACTATGGCATTTTTTGCATGCAGCACGCTGAACAGTATCGTCTTGTGCTGTAACAAGTAAAACAGGCAGATTTGCGTCTAAAGTTTGTCTAATCGACGCTAGTGCAGTATACGGTATTCTAGATCCTGCACTCGGGTCATTTATCTTATTAAGGTTATCCAAATTAAGTAGACGAACCCATGGGCAAGCATTACTAACAATAGTATTAAATGGTTTAATTTCAATTAAAGGTCCACTTACTTTTGCAGCAAGATTTTTTCCTTTTAATTCGTTTTGACTTATTACACTTCTAGCAAAAGACATTGTTATGAAAACGCCATTATGATTTTGTGTGCGCAATCGCATAACGCCTCTAGCTTGAGCGTAAGGCATCATACCATCTGCGTACTGATATGCGCCATCTTCTACAATCACAAAAAGCGCTTGCGACTCAACTGGTGCATACATTGCAGATCTTGTTCCTAAAACACATGGAACAATTCCTTTTTCTATAGCTCTCCACGCTCTATACCTGTCTGCTGGAGAATCATATGCGCAAAGACGAGCAACATCTCCACTTAAAGTTCCACTTGGATTCTGCGATTTTTTATAAGGTTTAAGACCATAAACCATAAGGGCACGCATAACATCGTTTACTTCGCGAATTGTAGGAAGAACAACAGCAACTTGACGACCAGCTCTTATTGCAGTTACAATAATCCACGCTAAATCCTGAGCCCATCTCATTGCTCCTGGTAAGGCATCTATAAGAAAAGCTTTGCAATTATTCTTATAATTATTCGAAAGCGAACTATTTTCATGATGCAAATAATACGGTTTATGAACATCTTCTAAGGATTGTTTAAGAAGATTCGCATTATTGTAGGATGCAATCATACGAGCATATGTTGTTTTTCTAAGATTCTCACCTCCATCGTATTGAGATATCGCGCAAGTATCATTAGACCTAAAATTTTTTTGTAATTCATTAATCCATTTTACTCTTTTAGATAAATGAATATCGTCCAGCAAATTTTCTTTATCTACACCAGCAATTCTTCTAGGTAAAGCAAGTCTAATAATATTAGCTCTTGTTCCACCATAAGCATCAGCTATTGAAGAAATATCTTCCATAAAAGATTTAGAAACTACTTCCCCTATTGGAATAATTTTTTCAATAAACTTTAATGAAGATATTGGTGTTGTGCTTGATTCACTCCTACTCCAAATAATTCCATTTACGCGTCTAGTACCAAATTTGACGCGGACCATACACCCTGGCTTAGCGTAATCATCCTGATCTTTGCTAACAATGTAATCAAAAGTTTTACCGAGATGAGATGCTTGAACATCCAGCACAATATGAGCAATAGGGCAATTATCAGCTTGACTCTGGGTTGAATCACTCTTCTTACGCCTACGTGGTTTGCGCGCTAAACCATCAAGTGAAGGCTGCTCAAGCATTAGCACATCCTTTTAAATCCTCAAATCAATTTTTTAAAGATTTTACCTCATTCTTAATCTGATCAACACGATTAAGTCTTTCCCAAGGAAAATCAACATCTGTTCTTCCAAAATGTCCATAAGCAGAAGTTTTCGAGTAGATTGGTCGAAGCAAATCAAGCTCGTCGATAATTGCTGCTGGGCGTAAATCAAAGACTTTTCGAACAATCTTAGAAATATCTGAACGAGTAATTCCATTAGCTTCGGTTCCAAAAGTTTCTACATTCACGCTAACAGGCTCTGCAATTCCAATCGCATATGCAACTTGTACCTCTATTTTATGGGCTAAACCTGCGGCAACAAGATTCTTAGCAACCCAACGCGCAGCATAGGCTGCAGAACGATCCACTTTACTAGGGTCTTTGCCAGAAAAAGCTCCACCACCATGATGTGCAGCCCCTCCATAAGTGTCTACAATAATTTTTCTGCCTGTTAAACCAGAATCTGCTGCAGGACCACCCAAAACAAAAGATCCAGTTGGATTTACAAGCATTCTGTAATCATTATGATTTACGTTTTTCCCTAACACTTTGTTAAGAACAGGCTCTACAACGTTTTGGACAAGTTGATTTCTAAGCCAATCATGACTCACATCTGGGTCGTGCTGTGTTGAAATAAGAACAGTATCTAAACGAACAGGGTTCCCAAATTCATCATATTCGATTGTAACCTGTGTTTTACCGTCTGGTCTAAGTTTAGATACAATTCCAGATTTTCGCACGTAGGATAGGCGCTGGGCAAGCTGATGAGCTAGATATATTGTAAGGGGCATATAAGCGTCTGTCTCATCGCTAGCATATCCAAACATAACGCCTTGATCGCCTGCACCTTGGCTTTTATAACGATCTTCTTTAGACGCAATACTTTCGGATTCTAAATCTAATCTAGAAACACCTTGATTTATCTCCGCGCTTTGCTCAGTTAAAGATACCATTACTCCACATGAATCAGCATCCAAGCCAACAGTTGAACTGTTGTATCCCACTTCGCGTACAACTTTTCTAACAATACCTGGTATGTCGGTGTATACTTCTCCCCTAACTTCCCCGAAGACTACAAATTGTCCTACGCATGCACAAACTTCAACAGCAACATGCGCATGAGAATCTTGACGAAGCATATCATCTAGAATCGCATCTGCAATCTGATCACAAAGCTTATCAGGATGACCTTCTGTAACAGATTCTGCAGAAATAAGTTTAGCTTCCGACATAACTCCCCTTTAATTAAAAAATTAAAACTTATGCACTAAAACCAATAACAGCCGCATATCCAATACCAACAAGCATAGGATAATACGGCTGCAATTAAAAATGTAAAGAAAACTTAATTTCCCTCATTCATATCATCTTCACCAAGATTCTCCACCAGCAAACCTTTATTAATTTCTCGGAATGCTATAGAAAGAGGCTTCTCCTGGTTTCTATAATCAACAAGAGGACCGACGTTCTGCAACAATCCTTCGTTGAGCTGAGTGAAATAAGAATTAATCTGCCGTGCTCGTTTTGCGGCAAACAAGGCAAGCGCATACTTGGAATCCGCATGCTGCATCAAATCATCAATAGGCGGATTTGCAAGTCCCGTAGGTGTTGGCTTAGTGCCCAATGCCATAATGTTCTCCATATTCTATGGTGCCACAATAGTTTCCAAGTAGACTATTGTAAGCTATTGCAAGGATATTTAGGAATTACTCATTTAGATTAATCTAAATTAATTTAAATTAATCTAAATCGTATTCTTTAGCTATTATCTTCCAAAGTTCATCTGCAGCGCGCTGAGCATCGTCATTAACAATCACAAAATCAAACTCGCTAGACGCAGCCATTTCTACTTTAGCGGTTTGCAAACGCTTAGCCTGCTGCTCAGGAGTTTCAGTGCCTCTACCAATAAGTCGACGCTTAAGCTCCTCAAAGCTAGGAGGGGCAATAAATACGTATACGACTTCTAAACCTAATCTAGAAGCTTCCTGCTTAACTCTCCTAGCTCCCTGAAGATCAATTTCTAAAAGAGTTGGAACGTTTTGAGCAAGATGATCTAAAACAGGCTGAATTAAAGTGCCATAATGTGCCATTCCATGAACAAGAGCAGTCTCCAGAAACTCTCCGTTCCTCTTCCTGCGCTCAAACTCTTCTTCATCAATGAACCAATAATGAATTCCATTAAACTCATCATAACGAGGTTTTCTGGTAGTCGCAGAAACAGAAAGCCAAATATTAGGATGTTTTTCGCGCAATACTCCCTCAACAGTGCCCTTACCAGCTGCAGTAGGACCAGTAAGAACAATCAAACGCCTTTTAGTAGCGACTGGCATACTCTGTGTATCGTTTAAACTAACCATATTTGACTCTCTTAAATAATTTTCATGAATCCATTAAAGCTTGACGAATATCCCAAGCTATTCGTTCAGTTGCAGTAGATAATGCACCAATATCTGGACCATGAGAAGCAATAGACCTAGAAACTGTTACTAAAACATTTCCATGCGTACCAGCAAAAACCGTTTTCAAATCGTTAGCTTCCGCTCCCTGCCAACCGTAACCTGGAGAAAGAATAGGACCAGTAAAACTCGTTAAATCGATTCCACCGCCATTCATCCAATCTCCAATAGTGGCTCCAACAATTAAGCCAACAGAACCCATGCCCTTTGTATTATTGTTAAAAATTTGCGCAGTTTGAGCAATACCATGAGCAACAGTCGTGCCGCGGTAGGAACCAGTCTGACGAATAGCAGTTTGCAAGCTAGCGCCTTCGCGATTAGACGTTAGAGAAGCAATGAACACGCCCCTGCCATTATTAAGAGCCTCATTAATCAACCCACCCATTGACCTAGCTCCGTAATACGGAAGAAGTGTAATAGCATCAGTAAGAAGAGGCGCATCTGGCTTAAAGTATGCGTCGGCAAGCGCAGAGATTGTTGTAGACAAACCACCATGACCACAATCAACAATAGTAATTACATCCATTTGTCTTGCAGCATACAGCACTCGTTCGAGCGCCGCGAACCCCTTAGACCCGTAACGCTCGAACATGCTCGACTGGAATTTTACGGCAGCAGCTCTGCCGTTCATGGCCTGAAGCATACGCATGGAGAACAATTCTGCTCCTTGAGCATCCATCTTGTATCCCCAATTAAGCAGCATCTTGCGGTGCGGATCTATGCCAACGCATAATGGCCCATATTTTGCCATAGCGTTTTTTAGACGCAATCCAAAATCGGATCTTTGCGCCTGCAATTCCTGCTCTCGTATGCTTTCGGTCATGTATTAAGCCCGACTTTCTTCGTTTTCTGCCTTCTCGATTGCAAACAGTTGCTTTGCATGCTCCTGAATGCTCATCACTTGGTAATCGTTGTTCTTAACGGCTTCTATAGCCATAAGAACTGGTGCAAACTCCGTAATTG
>QWCD01027772.1_pt1 | contig 9996 bp, 9 predicted proteins | sample 1972461 | NCBI WGS metagenome assembly QWCD01 (sample SAMN09866717, study PRJNA288562) | Human vaginal metagenome isolate term4_vaginal, whole genome shotgun... | isolation source: vagina | host: Homo sapiens | place: USA: California | reverse complement strand
AACTCCATCCATGCCTACGATACACAACCGAAGGTCTCATTGTTTCCTTATTTACGAACAGGAAGAAATCATGACCAATAAGTTCCATTTCATACAACGCTTCGTCAATGCTCATTGGCTCAGCAATATGAAGCTTGCGACGAATCACAATAGGAGTATCTCCAACACTCACCTCTACTGATTCACCAGGACCCAAGTCGGAAGCAACCGCAGCATCTGCACTATTCGTTCCATCTTCTTGTGCAACTTCTTCAACAGTTGTTTCAACTTCTGGCTCTACAACACCCAAGTCAACTGGAACCATCTGCTCATATCCACGACGATGGTCCTTACGACGATCGCGAGTACGACGCAAACGAAGCGTCAACTTATCAAGAGCCATATCCAATGCACTGTATTGGTCTGTGCTAGATGCCTCTGCGCGAATAACCGTACTTCCTGCAACTACAGTAATTTCAACTCTCTTTGCAGTATCTGCCTGCCTTGGATTGCCCTCAGTGTTAAGCACAATCTGAATGCGCTGCGCATCTGGAGCAATGGCGGTCACACGATTCATCTTGCTTTCCACAACGTCACGGAATCTTTGCTTAATCTGCGTATGACGTCCGGTGATGACGATTTCCATGCGAACCTCCTTAAGTAATCCGATATAAATCGGTTTGTGTACACGTCAACGGCACCAGCGCCGCTGATACATCCATTATATCCGCTAAAAGCCGCCATTTTCTAGCGAGTCGCAAAATATGCGCAAAATTAAAACGTCTGTTATAATTGGGAAGGTTGAGGTTTCACGATGACCGCGGCTGCAATGTTCATTCGGAGCAGCTGAGGAACTTCCGGGCTCCGTAGAGCACAATGGCGGATAACGTCCGCCCAGGGCAACCTGAGAGATAGCGCAACAGAGAATAGACCGCCTAAACTTTTGTTTAGGTAAGGGTGAAACGGCGGTGTAAGAGACCACCGGGCTTCTGGTAACAGTTAGCAGCATGGCAAGCCTCATTGGGAGCAAGGTCAAGTAGAAGGTGTTTAAAGGCTGCTCGCCTAAGTCTTCGGGTAGACTGCTAGAGTTTGGCGGTAACGTCAAATCGAGATGGATGGTCATCCGTGTGCATTTTGCACGCGACAAAACCCGGGGTATGTGAAACCTCAACTTAATTTTGATTTTCACTTAGTTTTTTTGCATAACACTTTTGGAGCGAAATCAAAATCACAAAAAACTGTGAAACAATTATTAAATTCTGGATTTAAATCACTATTATCTAAATCCCCTACACCACAAGTTTTCATTCCAGCCAAACGAGCCGACTTTAAAGCTATAGCTGAATCCTCAAAAACAGTGCAATACTCTGGTTTTACACCTATTCTATTGGACAAATCTAAATAAGTTTGAGGACTATTTTTCCCATCTGATTGTAAATCTTCACCAAAAATCATCAAATCAAAATATTGCCATAATTCTGTTCGCTTTAAAGATGCTTCGCATAAAGATTTAGAAAGAGTAGTCATAAGAACTAATTTTGCACCTGTTTTATGCAAATAATCAACGTAATTTTTAGCGCCTTTTCTAAGAAGCAGTTGATTAGAATAAGCTTCATTAGCCATATCATTCCATTCCTGCATTAGACATTCGGGAGAATCCGTAAAACCAAAACGTGCAATAACATAATCAGCCACTTCTCGAGGAGTCATTGTTGCAGTTGAATCAGCAAAATCAGCAGGCACTTTAATACCGCGTTTAGCAAAACTCTTTTCGTCTATATCATCCCAAACATGTAAAGAGTCAAGCAAAGTACCATCAAAATCAAAAATTGCTGCACAATTTGAATTATCAACTAACACATTTTCGCTCATATTATTAATCCTGATATTAATCCTGTTTTATAAAAATTACTTTGAATTAGATTCAGATTTTAGATTAAATTTTGCTTGTTTTTAACAATTCTCTAGCATGCTCTAAAGAAGCTTGCGACTGACTTCCAGAAAGCATTCTGGCTATTTCCTGCTCACGCTGTGAATCATCCAACTTAGTAACAGTAGTATCTACGACTAATGAAGAGTTAAAATCATTAGAAGAATCGCCAGAAACCGATGAATCACTAAGACTTTTTCTAACCACAAATTGAACATCAGCAAAAGAAGCAACTTGAGCCAAATGCGTTACAACAATCACCTGAGAACTTTTAGCAAGTTGAGCTAAGCGTTTGCCTAATTCCACTGCTGCAACTCCTCCAACTCCCGCATCAACCTCGTCGAAAATAAAAGTCATAGAATGAGAGTCGCTGTTATTGAATTTTGCCGCAACCAACTCCATAGCTAACATAAGTCTACTTAACTCTCCACCTGAAGCACTGCTACCCATTGGCAAATAATCAGACGACGGAAAAGGCTTAAAAAGAAACTCAACGTTGTCTAAACCATGAGAATCTAAGTCAACTACTCCAGTTTCATCTACTTTACGCCTATTAACTTTGATTAAAAGCTGAGCATCTTGCATAGCCAAAGATTCAAGCTCTTTACTAACTTCAAAACTAAACTTTTCTGCTGCACTTTTGCGCAAATCATAAAGTTTATCTGCTAAATTTTTGGCATTAGAATAATACTTATCACAAGCTTTTTTAGCGAGATCAATAGCCTCAGGTGAATCATCTAAATCTTCAAGCTCAAATTGTGCCTTTTTAGCCCACTCTAAAACATCGTCGATCTGTGGACCCCATCTGCGTGTTAAATCGCTTAAATCGTGAATACGATTGTTAATAGCGTCTAAATCTTCCTGACTCTCATCAACATCTAATTGCTGAGCGAGCTGCATAACAATGTCGGAAATTTGGGAAGAAATATCGTCAAGTTGATTTGCAATCGCGCTATAATCTCCATCAACTCGAATCGAGCGAATTGCCTTAGATGCATTGTCAACCAAATGTAATGCGTCAACGGAATCTATTGCGCCGTAGTCAATTTGACTTGCGTCTAACGAAGAAATTGCTTCGCTAATAGCTCCAACGATTTGAGCAGCGTTTTCTATGCGATCTCTTTTAGCTTTAAGCTCTTCATCTTCATTCCGTTTTGGATCGATTTGGCGAATTTTTTCTAGCGATTCTCGCAAATAATCTGCACGCTGCCTAGAAGAAGATTCTTGATTTATAAGCCTGTTATAAGATTCAACAGCATCCTGCCATTCTTTAAATGCCACAGAATATTCTTGTAATTCTTTTGAATCACAAGAAATTGAGTCCAAGAACTCACGCTGTTTTGCACTTGTTGCTATACGCAACTGATCACTTTGCCCATGAATTGTTATTGTTTGCGAACAAATTTTATCCAGCAAAGTCTTAGGAACAGAACAACCAGATACTACCGCCCTAGACCTACCAGATTTTGGAACAGTACGAGATACATAAACATCTATTTTAGAATCATCGCCTTCAGATTCTTCAACATCTATCCCAGATTCTTGCAAAAGATTAGAAACAATTCCTGACTTTGAAACAGAAAAAAACGCCTTGCGCCCATGATTCTGACGCAAAAGATGCAATTCTAGAAGAATCAGCTTTTCCTCCAGATATAAGTCTTATAGCGCTTAGGAGCATAGATTTTCCAGCCCCTGTTTCTCCAGTAATAGCAGTCATCCCATATGAGGGAGTAATAACCGCGTGAGAGATTGGTCCTAAATTACGAATTTCTAATTCTTCAAGCAAGGATGCCCCCTACGAGTTTAAGCTATTAGGGTTATGGTAGTTATTTGAGACATTTGGAACATCTTCATAATTCCTATCGGTTTCATTATGCAGATTAGCCTCATATTCCTTAGGTTTGGAAGACTTTTTACGACGATTTTCGCGCCAACCAACTACAGGCAAATCAAACTTAGTAACTAATCTTTGCGTAAATGGAACACCAGAAAGACGCGCTAAAAACAGCTCATCTTTGGACTGACGAATTTGAATCCTAGAGCCTTGCGGTAAAGCCCTTTGACGCCTACCATCACAACAAATCCAACCACCAGAAGCTGAATCTTCCAAAATATCAATAGTAAAAGTTGAACCTGCTCCGATAATCAATGGTCTAGAAAAAAGCGCGTGTGCAGCCAAAGGAACCAGTTGCAAAGCCTCAACGTTTGGCCACATGATTGGACCTCCTGCCGAAAATGCGTACGCAGTAGAACCAGTAGGAGTAGAAACAATAACACCATCGCAGCCAAAAGACGACATTTCAACATTATCAACGCGAATCGAAAGCTCCACCATTCTACCGCGATCTGCCCTATCTAAAGTAATATCGTTAAGCGCCCAATCACTTAAAGGCTCACTCGCTCCAGGAAGCCAAACATCTACATGAGCTTCCATCCTATGCTCTAAAAAGTAATCTTTTTGAGCAATTCTTCTAATAGCCTCATCTATTTGGAAGCTTTCAAATTCCGCCAAAAATCCAACATGACCAAGATTTATACCTATGATTGGAACAGGAGTGCAATGCACCAATTCTGCAGCTTGAAGCATTGTGCCATCTCCACCAAGCACAACAACAATCTCTGTGTTTTCATCAATAACATGTGCTGTTTTTTGCGCAAAATCAGATACGGCAGCACTATGAAACACATCTACATGAAAACCAGCACTACTAAGCTGCGTGGTAACTTGATTTACAACGGCACTGTGACTATCAAGACGCGCATGCGTAACTACCAGAGCGCGACGAGCATAAGAAGCATCATCATCTACTAAAAGTTCTGGCATAACACAGCCCCTTTGTGGTTTTGCAAATAACAATAAATATTGTAATTGTTGCACTACATATTGCGCATTGTACTGCTTATGTAAAAATATTTATCAAATAATTATTTTTAACTATTAAATTGCGCATAAAGAAGATATTCAATATTTCCATGAGTTCCTTCTATAGGAGATTCATGAGTTGAAACAACTTTTAAACCACTATTTTTAGCGCATTCTTTAATATTTTCTAATGCTTTAAGTCTTAGGTCTTTATCTGTTACAATTCCGCCTTTTCCAAGATTTCCTTTACCAACTTCAAATTGTGGCTTTACAAGAAGAACAATATTCGCGTTGTTTTGCGCAATACGCGCGATTACTGGAATAACAAAAGTAAGAGATATAAAAGAAACATCTGAGACTATAAGATTAGGCTTGTAAGGCAGATCTTGCGCGTAAACATTTCTAATATTTACGCCACTCATTTCGATAACGCGCGGATCGCTTGCGATCTTTGGGTGCAATTGACCGTGTCCAACGTCTAAAGCAATAACGCGATTAACGCCATTTTGCAACAAATAATCGCAAAAACCGCCAGTTGAAGCACCAATATCTAGCGCTTTAGTATTTGAATAAACTTTTAATCCTAAATCTTCAAATAAAGAGAACGCACCTTCTAATTTGAGTGCTCCTCTAGAAACATATTTAAGACAAGAATTTTCTTTTTTTGATTCATCAAAACTTATTTCTTGCGCTTTTTCCACTAAAAATGATGATTTATAAACAATTCGATTATCTACTTTTACTAACCCAGACTTAATTAAACGCTGAGCTGTCGTTCTACTTTTCACTAATCCGCGATTTACAAGTTCACAATCTAATCGCTGAACTAAATCATCTCCGTCAGACATTGAAAAATCCTCATACACACATATGCAAACTCATATATTTATAAAGAAAACTCTGGAAGAATGTAGTCTTCAAGTGATTTTCCACTGTCTATTAAGCTCCAAGTGAGCGCACAAGCAGCACGTAAAGCGTTGCAATCATTAGGATTGTTTACTTCAATAGAGTTACAAACAATTTGTGCTCTAGAAGTTCCGCATACAAATGTAACGTCGTCAACACGCTTTGGAGACTCATGAGCCTCGTTTAGTCCTCTTAAATCCTTAGAAACAAAGCTTGGTCGCAAGTGTTTTGGAGCCTCAAGCAACATACGCGGATTGGTGACACCAGTAAGCACTAGAAGAGACTCATATCCCCCTCTGGTACCAGCTTCGATGTCTGTATCCAATCGGTCTCCTACGGCTAGCGAGCGCGAAATACTTATTACAGGATTCCCAAACTCATCTTTTTCTGCATATTCTTTAACATCTTCATCATTGTGATTTGCATTTGCAGCAACCAACAATCTCGCTTCGTCATACATTGCGCACTCGGGTTTTCCAGCAGAAGCAATAGGCTCAACTCCAGTTGCATTTACTACAGCTTGAATCATAGAACCGCATCCAGGAGCTATACCGAACTCACGTGGAATTGTTAAATCGCGATTAGTAACAAAATACTTAGCTCCATGCTCTACTGCGAAAGCGACTTGTGCCATTTCTTGCCAAGTCATTTGCGGATACCAGCCTTGGATAACAGCTTTTGGATTGTCTTTACAAGACTTTACTGGATTAAGACCAGCACTACGAACCTCTTGTACGAGATGATCGGCTCCAAGCACTAAAACATTAGAATTTCTCGGAACGTAGCGAGCAACCATTCTTGCTGCAACAACAGAAGAAGTTATAATCTGCCACGGCTCTACTTTTAAGCCGAAACTTTCTAGTTGACTTGCTACAACTTCTTGAAAACGAGAAGAATTATTAGTCGTATATTCAATAAACATGCCATTTTTTTGAGCATTTTCAATTGATTCAGCAGCATATTCAACGGATTTTCCGCCTCTATACACTACGCCGTCTAAGTCAAGCAAAGCTAAGCGAAAATTCTTGCTTAACGCAGATTTACTATTTGAAAAATTCGTTCGTTCATCAAGTTGCATAGAATATCCCCACATGATTTTAAAAATATCAAAGTAGCAAATGCCCGGCTTACTATACTCTCATAATACAGAAGCCGGGCTTAGAAAATATGGTTGTACTATTCCTCTTTAGACTTAACTGCACTCATCTCTATAGTTTCAGTATTGTCTGCGATTTGTGAATCATCGTCTGAATCATACGAATCATCCGAATCATCTTCCAAATCATCATCTGGAGCAAATTGCGCATCATCTTCACTAATGCCAACTTCGTCCATAATCGCGTCATTAAGATGTTCCAAATCGTAGTCAATCACAACATCTTCTGGATTTTCTTCGTCTTCAATATCTGCGTATTGCTCTTCTAAACGGTCAAGCAAAGAGTCAAGCTCAATAGCCTCATCACTTCGCCCAGCCTCCTCTAGGAAGTACTGTTCCGCCTGAACTGCACGCATTCTATACTCGCCAGGCAAACCCTTAGACCTACCCATTGCGTGAACAAGCTCAATAGCCTTATCTGCATGATTTGTATCCGCCAAAACACCTGCGTACACAAGGAACATTTCTGCCTTGACTTCGCCAGTAACCCTTCTAGCTTCATCCGACATGCAGATTTCCAAAGCCTTATCAAGGTTGCCCATACCGCGCTCACAATCGGCAATAAATGGAAGATAATCCATGTAGCCATTCATCCGCATAGCTGTTCTAAACTCGCGCGCAGCAAGCTTGTAATCACCCTGACGGTATGCAATAAATCCTAATGTTTCGCGCGAAAAATCAATACGCGATGCCTGCTTTGCAGCCCACTTTGCATGTTCCAATGCAAGCTCTGGATCTTCTTCTTGCAAAGCATAAGCTGCGAGAATATGCAAACCAATATTTTCAGAATGTTCCTTAGAAAGACCGCGCAAACGCTCACGAGATTCTTTAGAAAGCATGGAATACTCTAAGCCCCTAGGCATCTTAGGTTCGCCTGGACGCCTATCAGTATAAGGATTTTGAGATGGGTAAGAAACAGTTCCATCCGAGTTTCTACGAGGACCATTTTCAAAGCGGAAAGACGACTTTGAATCGCGCTTTCTAGAATCATTCTTCTTAAAATCACCCTTGTGGAAGCCACCTCGATTATCTTCAAAGCGGCGATCATTGCGCTCGCCACGATTATCACGATCAAACTTCTTGTACCTTGGATTGCCATTTTCTTCCGACTTGGCATCAAAACCACGATTTCTGCGAGTTTCGTGATTATCTTTTCTATCGAATCTGCGATCACTGCGGTTATCACGATCATCACGGTTGAACCTATGATCATTATCACGATGGTTAAACCTACGATCGTTATCCTTCTTAAAACCGCTCTTATTGAATCCACCTTTGTGGAATCCATTGCGTCTTAAACCTTCTGAACTACCAGAATCACGCTCAAAATCGTCACGACGACCGTTCTTATGATCATCATATCTGCGATCATTGTGCTCAAATCTACGTTCGCCATCACGGTGATTAAACTTTCTGCCACCATCTTTGTGGAATCCACCCTTATGGAATCCGCCACGATGCTCGCCGTTTCCACCATTTTTACCGCCATTTTGACGGCTAAAATGGCCACGATTACCAAACGACTTACCACTACGCGATCCGCGTTCTTCGCCCATTATTGGCATACCTTTCAAATTCTAAAAATATAAAATTATACTAAAAATCTAATATTAAAAACAAATCAAACACGCTTAAAAAACTAAGCACGCTCAACAGCGCCAATAGCCTTCTTGCCCCTACGAATCAAAGCAAAACGACCATGTAAGAATGAATTATCATTCAAAATGTCATCGACACTGTCTACTCGATTATTGTTAACGTACAAACCACCGGCTTCAATAGCACGACGAGCTTCAGAAATTGTGCGGAACAATCCAGCAGCAACAGCAGCTTCAACAACGCGATCACCACTATTTGCTTTAGCAAATTCTAAACTACCATCCTGCGTCTTAACCTTAACACCATCCAAGGCAGCTTCAAGAGTTTGCTCATCAATAGCGTCTAAATCACCCTTACCAAACAATGCCGAAGAAGCAGCAATAGCCTGATTCGTAACATCTTCACCATGAACAAAGCTCGTAACTTCCCAAGCGAGAACACGCTGAGCTTCACGACTTCCTGGGTCTTCTTGAATTTGCTTGTTCAAACGCTCAATCTCACTCTTAGGCAAGAACGTAAAAGCTTTAAGAAGCTTAACAACTTCATCGTCTGGCTGATTAAACCAGAATTGATAGAAGCGATAAGGGCTAAGCATTGTAGGATCAAGCCACATTGCGTTACCCTCCGATTTGCCAAACTTACGACCTTGATTATCCGTAATAATCGGGCTTGTAAACACGTGCACAGAAGCTCCGCGAACCTTACGAATCAAATCCATGCCAGAAGTCAAATTACCCCACTGATCAGATCCGCCAAGTTGCAAAGTAACGTTGTAATTATCAAACAAGTACAAAAAGTCGTTTCCTTGCAAAACTTGGTAGCTAAACTCAGCGAAAGAAATGCCTTCGTCGGAGTTTAAGCGGCGAGCAACAATATCTTTAGAAAGCATTGTGCCAACTCTAAAGTTCTTGCCAACATCGCGCAAAAAGTCGATAGCAGACATTTTAGAAACCCAGTCGTAGTTGCTTACAAAACGAACAGGATTTTCTCCATCAAGAGGCAAAATACGGCCGATTTGCTTGCGCAAACGCTCCGCCCATCCAGCAACAATATCTTTAGAATTAAGCGTGCGCTCTCCGCTTTGGCGAGGGTCTCCAATCAAGCCCGTAGCACCGCCAACCAAAGCAATAGGATGATGGCCTGCAGCTTGCAAATGACGCATGTTAATAAGCTGAACAAGATTGCCAATATGAAGCGATGCAGCAGTAGGATCGTAGCCGCAATAATAAGTTAATGGTTCTCCGTCAAGTGCTTGAGCAAGTTGATTTTCGTCAGTAGATTGAGAAATCAATCCACGCCACTTTAGCTCTTCAAACAAAGAAGCAAATCCAGCTTCTTTGTAATTCCTCACCTGAGCCATTTATATCTCCTTATTATTGCAAAAATTACCGAAAGTATCGGGCGCATTTGCGCGCTACAAGCCTTTCAATTTTGGCAGCACATGGAGACACTCTTATAAGCTGTTCCGTCGCTTACAGATTCAGCGAATTTCTTATACTCACTAATCGCAAGCTGAGCTTGATTAATTTGCTTTTTTACGCGCACAAAAGCTGTTCCGCCTTT
>QWCD01028034.1_pt1 | contig 10030 bp, 11 predicted proteins | sample 1972461 | NCBI WGS metagenome assembly QWCD01 (sample SAMN09866717, study PRJNA288562) | Human vaginal metagenome isolate term4_vaginal, whole genome shotgun... | isolation source: vagina | host: Homo sapiens | place: USA: California | reverse complement strand
CTGATGAGTCTCATAGCAGATCGAATGCGTATCCGTACCGGCTGTGGTAATCAGAAAATACAGTGGCTGCATGCGAGCATCCCCGGAGCCTTTAGTCATCACGTCAAAAAGTTTACGGTTTGGCTGCGTGTGAAGCTCATCAAACACGACACCGTGAATGTTAAACCCGTGTTTAGAGTACGCTTCAGCCGATAAAACCTGGTAGAAGCTGTTAGTTGGTAGGAAAATAATACGTTTTTGCGAAGCTAGAATTTTAACCCTACGATTAAGAGCCGGACACATTCTAACCATGTCCGCCGCCACATCAAACACGATTGTTGCCTGCTGACGGTCCGCCGCACAACCATAAACTTCCGCACGCTCCTCATTATCCCCACAGCATAAAAGCAGTGCCACAGCAGCAGCCAGCTCACTTTTACCCATCTTCTTAGGTATCTCAATATAAGCAGTATTAAACTGACGGTAACCATTCGGTTTAACCACGCCAAACAAGTCCCTAATAATCTGCTCCTGCCAGTCAAGGAGCTTAAAAGGCTTACCAGCCCACGTTCCCTTCGTATGCGTTAAACATTCAATAAAACTTACGGCATAATCCGCTAAATCCTTACTATAGGTTGAATTTTCTTTTTTAAACTTAGTAACCTCGTATGCTTGCAACTTAAGCTCCTCCTTTCTTTAGGCATAAAAAAAGACGCTTTCAGCGCCCACATCATTTTCTCGTCTTTCTTACGAGAAACAGGGCCTTAAAAAGCCCTGCTACTTTTAATAAAACTTCAGTTTCTAGTTTCTAGCTTCAAGGATCATTTCTAAAGCCTCATTTGCAAGCTTGCTTGTTGGCATAATGTCCCAGCCTCTATCGTAGTTTGCGATAACCTTGTTATTGTTTTTCAAAGTAAGCTTGGAAATTCTTCCCTGGTTAATCCCATATTCGCTTGGCTCTTCAAAAACTTTCATGCTGTAGCTTACAACCTGATCTTCTACTTTAAGCGTATCTTGTTCCCACATGGTTTTTCTCCTTTGTTTCTGTGCTTTTTGTTAGTACTATATATCACTCTAAAAGCACATAATAGCAAGTCATAAATGAGAAAAAATCGCAGGTAATTCCACGATTTTTCTTTGGTTTAACCAATTTTTCTTTTTAATTTCTTGCCTGTTTAATCGCTTGGTAGGCTTTTTGAATATCCTTGTCCAAGGTTTCAGCATCCGCAAACAGTTCAAACTCCGTATCGTTGAGTTTTCCTTCGCTTACCTTCCAAAGCTCCTCGTGAGCTTTACTGGCGCAGGTTTTTGCTGTTTGTGCAATGTCGAGCATGCTGATAGCCGAACTAATTTTTCCTTCTTCAGCTTTTTTGATTGCGTTTAGTGTGTAGCGTCTGCAGGCTTTAACTTCGCTTGTAAGTCTTTGTAAGGTTTCTTTTTTCATAGGTTTTTCTCCTTTGCTTCTTTGCTTTTGCTGATACTATATATCACTCTAAAAGCACATATTATCAAGCAATAAATGGGATAAAACCGCTGATATTTCCACTAATTATTGTTCTTACAAGTCGCTAATTTTTCGGCACTTATCCACGCCATAAACAACACTTAGCCCGCTTCCTGTTTCCCAAGAAACCATGATTGAACCCATATCATCAACACCTCGTACTCTGCCTTTAGTGCCGATAGGAGGTGCCTGAACATCATCCATTAAGATAAGCTCTACCAAACAACCTATCGGATAAGTTTTTCTAAGCTTTTCAACCTGTTCTCTACTTACCGTTCTCATCATTCACCTCTTTCGTTTCTAAAAGCACAGGAGCCTTCTAAACGGGAAAGCAGAATCTTTCTATCCTTTTTAAACTCATCTCCGATAAACCCGAGCCTAAGAAGAAAACATCTGAAAGCATACTTATCGTTAACCGGCTTATGCTTAGTTTCATTCACATGTTTTACTTCCAAGCTCATTTTGCAAAGAGCAGAAACAAGCTTCATGTAAGTATCCATATGATCTTGGCTTACATCTTTAAACCAGGGAAAACTAACTGTTTCATCGTTTTCTTCTATTTCAAGGCTTGTCACATCGAGTGCTTTTTTGATTAAATCACCCTTGTTTTTGATGATTTTTCTAAGCTTAGTCACATCAAGCTTATCTTTTGGAAACTCGACTGTAAGCATGCGTGTGCTTTCATCTTGTGTTTTAGGAAGGCTTATACCATAGTCGCCCTCAAGTATTTGTTTTAGATCCTTTAGGTTTTCATCATCCGCAGATGTTACTGTCCCGGTTTTACCAATTGTGAAAGGACCTATCTTGTAAGCCATGCTGGGAGTTTTCAGATACGTGGCTTTAAGACCTGTTAAGTTTTCTATTGCTTGTATGAGTGGTTTTCTTTTAGAACCTTTTAAACCATATTCTAAGCTCATTTTAATACCTCCTTTAGGTTTTTCCTTGTGTATATACATCACTCTAAAGAAGGTATTTAGCAAGTCTTATGTGCTTTCTTTTCCCTGAAAATAAGCGATATTTTTGAGAACGAAATACACGCAGGGAAGTGCCACGCCGTTGCCCCACATCTTGTATTCTGCCGAATCAGTGTGAGGATTTTTAAGCCATTTGATTATCTGATTTTTACTTTTCGGCTTACAGGCGTTCGTGACTAGTTTTCGATGTGTTTCAAACACGTCCTGCCAAAAGATAAGCTCTTCATCGCTCGGATTTTCTGTTTGAAGATTATCACACCAACAGTCAGGAAAACCCTGCAGTCTTGCACATTCTTTCGGTGTTAAACGTCTAACCACATAGTGTTTATCCTCATTCATATCGTTTACGACAGGAGGATCTTTATAGTCACTTGCCACAAGCGTGTCTGTCATTTCAGCCCGAGCATTCGTGTGATGCGAGTTTTTACTCGTAGAGTACACGATTGCAAGACCGCCTTGATTAGCTTCAGGCGAGTTTAGCCCTGTGTTAATTGTTCTTGCCAGTTTCGTTTCATACACGTTAGCACGCTTGTTTTTCGTGTTGAGTGATGTTAAACGAACGTCAAAACAGGTTTTATCACAAACCACAAAAGGCTGATTATTCCCACCTGTTCCAAACGTGGAAAGTACAGTTTGAGACACGCTAAGAGGCCCTTTATATCGTGAGTCCTGCCCGTGATTTTCAAACACGAGCGGTGGATGGTTTCCCACACTTGCTGTAAGCGTACCGCTTTTGTTTTCAAACACGTCCATTCTGCTTCCACCCTGATCGTTTAAACAGTATCTTTCGATTGCATCACCAGTGCCTGTTTCAAAATGTCCGGTAGTTTCTTGCCACGGCTTTCCGCTCGCCGTAAAATCCCCAGGCATGCTTTCTTGCTCAAATAATATTTTTCCGGCACTTTGTCCATCAAAATCTGCGACAAGAAAGATACGTTTTCTTCTCTGGGGTACTCCGAAGTATGAAGCATCAAGTACCCGCCATGCGAGTGAGAAATCTTCTGCCATGACAAGTCCTGCACTGCTCCATTTTTCAGGTCTAGGAGCATTAAACGAATGTCCTTTGACAGCACAGATTTCTTTGATAACTTTCTCGAAGTCTTCTCCTTTATTTGAGGAAAACGCTCCCGGAACGTTCTCCCAAACGATATATCTTGGTTTTTGTCCACCTGTTTTCCTCCTCATCTCTTTAATAATCCGAACCGCTTCAAAAAACAGGTTCGAGCGAGAACCGCTAAGACCTGCCCGTTTACCTGCAATCGACATGTCCTGACATGGGCTTCCAAACGTGATAATATCAACCGCTTCCACAGCATCGCCTTTAATCTTTGACACATCACCTAAATGCTTAACATAAGGCAATCTTTTAGTGGTAACTCTTATAGGAAACGGCTCGATTTCACTTGCCCATAAAGGTTTAATCCCTGTAAGCGTAGCTGCTAAAGGGAAACCGCCCGAGCCATCAAAAAGGCTGGCGAGTGTAAGTGTTTTACTCATCGCCAGCCTCTTTCATCATTTCAATTGCCTGCTTAAAGCTATACTGTTTCCCATCTCGTATAAGAAGCACGTCCTTGGTTTTATCATCGTGAAACTTCATGTAGCGTTTAACCGCAACATCAATGAATTTAGGTTCAAGCTCCACTCCAAAACAGACTCTGCCAATCTGCTCACAGGCTATAAGCGTAGATGCCGAGCCTAAAAACCCGTCTAACACAAGACTGTTTGTTTGCGTGCTTTGTTTAATAAGATAAGCGATTAACGGCACGGGCTTACTGGAAGGATGCCCACAGCCTTCTTCCTTCGAGTTTTTAATCCCGTCAAATTCAAACACGGCTGTCTGTTTCTGATCACCATACCACTTATGTTTACCGTCTTTACGCCAACCGTAAATAATCGGCTCCATGTTAAACTTCCAGTCCGTTCGCATAAGTGGAGCTCTTGGCTTTTTCCAAATTAAACCGGCTGCCACCTTAAACCCCGCGTCCTCAAAAGCATCGTAGAAAACACGTGCTTTCATGGTCGCGTAAAACTCGTAAATAGACGCGTCAGCTGCCATAGAGTTTTTGAAGTTGGTAAAAACTTTCATTAAAAACTCGTAGCCTTCTTTATCGCTTAAATCATCGTTTTTAATTTTCCCTGACGCGTTTTCAAGGTTCACGAAATAAGGTGCGTCCGTGCAAACAAGATTTACTTTTGTTTCACCCAGCAGTTTTTCAAACGTGGAAGAATCGGTTGAATCACCGCAAATAATACGATGCTTACCAAGCGTCCATATGTCACCTGTTTTAGAAAAACATGGTTCTTCCAGCTCTTTTTCAACATCAAAATCATCATCGTTTACGTCTTTATCAGCATCAAAAATACTGGAAAGCTCCGCCTCATCAAACCCGAGAAGATCAAGGTTAAAATCAGCTCCTTCAAGCTCCGATAACTCGACTGCTAAAAGCTCATTGTCCCAGCCGGCGTTAAGTGAAAGCTTATTATCCGCGATAATATAAGCACGCTTTTGTGTTTCAGTTAAATGGTTTTCTTTCACGCACGGAACTTTTTTAAGACCCAGTTTTAGTGCCGCGGCAAGCCTACCATGCCCTGCGAGAATCGTATTATCCTCAGCCACCAGAATCGGGGATAGAAAACCAAACTCACGAATACTTGCCGCTATCTGAGCTACTTGCGCCTCAGAGTGCGTGCGAGCGTTTCTCACATACGGGATAAGCTCACTTACGTCAGCCAAATAATACTGCATTTCTTTTTCCATAAGCTTTCCTCCCGTTAGAAAAGACCCCAGCAAGCCAGCTTTTCAAAACCACCCACCGAGTCAATATAATCTTTCGCAATTTTCACAATCTGCGCATACGGTTTACCATCAACCATTTCATCCCCGATAGCGCAAGAAAACTCAACCACCCGGCCGGTTTCCTGCCGCTTTCAAAAACGCGTAAAKGATTAACAAACGCATTCGGATAGTCTTTCAATAAGTCTTCTCGTTTAGCGTGAGACTGGCAGATGATAAGCTTTTCACCATCAAGAACATACTTGCCGTCATACGGATACTTTTCATAAACCTTTCGAGCAATAGTAGAGAGTTTCTTCTGTTCGTCTGTTAGTGGTACGCCTTTAAAAATCCCGTTATCAGCGCAGCGAACCATACCATCCTGGTTTCGGCTTAAATGCTTATCCTGCGGCACAACCGTAATATCAATCTTTACTTTCCCAGGGCTTAAACGGTGGATAATATTTTTAATATCCTTAAACTTAAACATCACCGTGCTTTCAATACACACGGCACACTTACCATGCCCGAGCATCACTTCAACAGCAATCTTCGGATTCTCATCAATCTTGTAAGCCAGATCAACAATTGCTCCGGCAATACGATCCGCAATCTTGTCCGGGTGACTTGGGTTTACTTTTTCTATCATAATTTTTCTCCTTATATGTTTTTACGTGTTAAAAGCAGGCGTTCCATTAAATCGTTTTGAGGTGAAACGCCATCAAACTCAGTCGAACAGTTTTCTTTCACAATTTGGAAAATCTCATTCCAAAGCCTGACCGCCTGATTCATGTAGTTAATACCAATGTTGATAAAAGGCGATGGTATCGGTTTTCCCGTGGTTGGATGCTTGGAAAGAAACCCGAGTTTACTGGTTACTTCCTCGCATTGAATCCAACGAGCACAGCTCATCGCATACCGTTCAATAAGAGGAGATGGCACTTTACTGCTAACACCAATGTCTTTTAGCCACTTCCATGTTTCTTCAAAAATTTCTTTAGCCTGAAGCTGAGTGCCGTCTTTTTGCGTGGCGGATAAAAACTCGTGAGGCTGAGGCATTTCAGCACCTTCAAGCTCCGGAATATCAAGAACGCTTAAAGGCCTGCCACCGGGGTTTCCGTCATTCGCTTTTTCAACAACTGCTTTCTTTTTCCGCCCGGCACCTACGCGTCTGCCGCCACGACCGCCGATATTATTTGATTTTGTAGGCAAACTTTTCGCCTCCTTCCCACGTGAGTTTTAACGATTAAAAAATTTTTGTGTCTGATTTTGCCTATTACCCTTTTGATTTCGCTGTTTTTGCACGCGAGACCCTGCGCCCGTTCCCCAGGGAATAGGTTTTTAGAGATTTTGACCGCCCCTGGGGTGGTTTTTATCTGTTATGCCAGCGATCTCCACGCTTAGCGTGAATTTTAGAGTGACAGGATTTGCATAGAGAAATAAGATTATTCCTCTCATTCGTTCCGCCTTCAGCAATCGGTTTAATATGATGAACCTGCTCAACAGGAACAAGCACACGATTCTTAAAGCAAAGCTCACAGAAAGGATGCTCTTTCACATAAGAATCCCTTACTTTCTGCCATGCTCTACCGTAACGCTTGTGAGCATCATAAGGACGCTCGTATTTTTCGTATCGTCTGTTCTCTTGTTTTAAGTGTTCTTCACAAAACCTGCCGTCAGTTAGGTTCGGACAGCCTTGATAAGAACACGGTCTTTTAGGTTTTCTTGGCAAGACTTATCCTCCCTTCGGGCATGAAAAAAGCCCTTTGAGATAATCTCAAAGAGCTTTTAACAAAATCATTTACAAAACTATATCACTATTTTCCAATTACATCGTTTAATACTTTCCAGCCTTTTTCACAAAAATTTATGTTTTCATTACATATAGTTTTTCCATTTTTCTCAATGATGATACTCGCCGCAAGGATACTATCACTATCTTGCTCAATAACATCACCATTTGCGGTTTTCCACTTTACTAGAATATCACTTTTACTTAATTTACCTTCAAATGGAACAACAATCCGATTTGGTTCGTCAAACTTACTATCAGAATAGGTGTTGATAATTATTTTATCTTTTTGCTTATATACATCTATGTAGTTATAGTTAGCCCTATATGAAGCTATTTTCTCTTTACTATCAATTTGAGCATTAAATGCATTATTATCAATACGATGCAAGAATAAGGTGATAAAACAAACGATAGCCACAACTATTGAAATACAAAATATCAGCACTTTCGCTTTTTTACTTATCTTATTCATACTCCACCAAATTCTAATATCTAACTTTACCTTATCATAAAGCAGATCCTATTCTCTTTCATGCATTCTATGCATCAGCAGCAACAACCAACCCTAATGTTACTAAGAATCCCAAAATACCTGTAATTAATACTGGAACAAAAGCACAAATAGCAACTACTCCCGCTACTGCTACACCTATTTCAACAACATCTTCAGGAATTTCAGGAACCTTTATTGTAAAATCACGAAATGTAATTAAGTATTTTACAATCACCGTTATATGTTCATCAACATCATCTAATGTTGGTAATAGATTTTCTGACATTACCTCAATAGCTAACTCCACTTGATTTGGAGAAATAACTTTTCCAGTGAATGCAATATCACCCGATTTTACTGATGCTGCAATATTTGCTATAGATTTTTGAATCATGTCTCCGCCCTTCATAATTCTAATATCTTTAGCAATTTTAGAAATTTTATTTTCACATGCAGCACTTAGAGAACCATCACTATTTAGTTCTATCGAAACGTTGTAGGAATTATTAGGCACTGTCATCAATTCTGTTACTGCTTCTACCGAGGTTTGAATACTAATAGTAGGCAGTTCAGTATAACTAAGAATAATTTCTTTATTATATGAAAGACCAAAACTAGTAAGCTGATTTAGCAGATGTAGAGGCTCTACTACATCATACACAAACTGTGTTCTTGCAATATTTACTTTGTCTTTTATATTTTCCTTTTCTAGTTCGCCTTTCGTCATTTTTGTTACACTATCAAATTTTGCGATACCTTTATCTCTTCCAGAATATGCATCTTTATCAAGAGCAAAAGTCGGTCTAGATTGGAAAGAGAATTCATTAAATTGGTCGAACGCCCAATTGTTAGGAATTGCATAACCTAAATTCCCACTAAAACCAGTAGACATATCCGCTACAAACGAATATTTAGCATATCCTGCTTTGCTTACTTTTGAGCAGATTAATCTTGGGCCATATACACCAACTTGGTATTTCTTAATATTTTCACAACTGTTGAATAGTAAACTTATCTTCTTGAAATACGGTAAAATCATGCTGTCCAGCTGATATCCATAAGCATCAAAATCAACAGCAAAGTATATTGTACTACCAGAAGGAATACCAATCCTTTTTGCAGCGGAAATAGCAACCTGTGCATCAACAGTTCCCTGGTTAGGATTCGCAAAATATTCAGGATAATATCCTCCATCTTGATAAATTGGAAATACGGAAAGACCAGCGTTTTTTATGTTTTTAATTTCATCTAAAGTTAGAGCTTTAGATGTTGACTTTCCAACATACCCAGTCAAATATCTTCCAACAATCTGGTATCCTGCCGCTTTTAAATCTTTAGCTTGTTGAGCATTTAGTACCGTTGCACAGTCACACGCCTTGGCAGCTCTGTCTGGATTGCCTTTACTAGTTAACAACGACATCCACGTGTTAACATCAAGTGCTCCGCTGACTGGAAGCTTATAGTCTTTCTGGAATTTAGTGAGTTGCTCAGCAAAATCATCATCCCAATTCTCATTTTGAAGACAATCATATCTAATACAATTAAGTACAGCTTTTGCTAGCCATACCCACTTACCATAGGAAGAAGCGTTTTGCCTGCTAATAGTTTTCAAATTACCTCGTGTACCATGTCCAAAATTACCCGTGGCATCATCAGGCGAATAGCCTTCTAACGACTGTAAAATTTGGATAAGTGCGGTATTCATTTCTCGACCATACAAGCCGTCACAAGGAATGATACCTGTATAATCCTTATAGGTTCGGTTAATAGTTTGTTGAATAATCCTAATAACGTCAATACCACCGTAACGCTTTAGTAAAACGAACTGCTGCATAGAAAGAAGAGCTTTCATTACATCAATTGTGACAGTAGAATCACCACCAATGCCCATATCATTCTTCAACTCTTTAATAGCATTCCCAGTACCACCATAAAAGTTTTGTGTAATATCATTACCAGTAGAGTAACCCTTGCACCATAAAGCACCTTGAATAATCGAGTAAACATTACTTTGCGACTTATCACTATCGGATTGTTGCTTAACACCATGTGGATAACGTTGATTAAATTTACGTGTTGTACCAGCACCAAAATTATTTGCTGTTGCTGTTATACCAAGCTCAATCTGCAAAGCACGAATAAGCCCATTAATTGTATCCCAACCAGTATTCCCATCAGTAATAACTGAACCAAACCCAGGCTTATCACCATAGGTTTTGTTTAACCATTGCTGTGTTAGTAATACCATCTGATCCATGTTGTGCCCTCCTTTTAGGCATGAAAAAAGCCCTGAAAGATTACTCTTCCAAGGCTTAGTATTTATAATTTTTGCTAACTATATAATACCATATAGAAGGCAGTGTCATCTCGTATCAGAGCGTACCAAACCGTACCATTTTTTCAGATTTGGATTAGATTATCTGGTAAAACCATGTGCTCTAACGCTTTACCATGCCACCTTATAATCGTCATTCTGCTAGCATGGAGTTCTTTACCAATATCCTCCCACGTC
>QWCD01000469.1_pt1 | contig 10047 bp, 9 predicted proteins | sample 1972461 | NCBI WGS metagenome assembly QWCD01 (sample SAMN09866717, study PRJNA288562) | Human vaginal metagenome isolate term4_vaginal, whole genome shotgun... | isolation source: vagina | host: Homo sapiens | place: USA: California | reverse complement strand
AGTAAAGGAGTTGCGTAAAGTATATGGCAATTGCTAAGATGCAGAAGATTTCATTAGTGGCTAAAAGCGAATACAAATCGGTTCTCCTGCATGTCTTGCAAGGCTTACAAGGGGTAGAGGTCAGTGACTTAACGCAAGAAGACCCCTCTTCTCCTTCTTTAGAAAGTGGGGGGACTTACCAAGAGACTTATCGTTGGTATGAACGCTCAGAAGCTGTGCTGACTCTTCTCGCTCAATATGCCCCGACTAAGCCCTTGAAGGTTCGTCTCAAGCAAAAAAGGCCAACTTTGACCTTGAGTCAGCTTTACGACCAAGTTGATGAACAATCTATCAAGGCAGCGATTGAACGTTTAGAGTCTCTCTCCAAACAGAGAGAGGAGATTTTGGAGAAACGACAAAAGCTTGAGAAAAAGCAAGCCGAGATCGGACCATGGAAGGTTGTGACCTATTCTCCAAAAGTTCTTCAACAAGCCAGATATTTTACCGTTCAGTTAGGCTATCTTCCGAATGATCAGGACCACAGCTTTTACCAACAGTTGCAATCCATTGATTCGGTGAGTGTAGAGGAAGTTTTCTCCCACAAGGATCGGATGGGCTTAGTGGCCGTGATGCCAACTTCCCGTCAAGAAGAGATCCTTGAAGAGATGAAGGACGTTGGCTTTTCGCCTTAGACCCTGATTCAAACCTTGAAAGACTACACCAGAGACTTGACCGATTTTCAATTAGCCAGTGAAGCTTTCTATAATCAGAGTCAACGGCAGTTAGTGGAGGCCTTCTCCAAGGATACGCCTTACTTAACCTATATCAAAGCTTGGTTAACGGTGGAGGACCTTGAGCGAGTAGTAAGGAGTTTGAACCAAGAAATTGGCGAAGATCACTATGCTTTAATCAAGGAAGAGATCAGCCAAGAAGAAATTGACCAAGATGAAGTACCAATTAAGTTAGAGAATAAGAGCTGGATCAAGCCTTTTGAGCCGATCACGCTTATGTACACCACTCCGAATTATCGGGAAGCAGATCCGACACCCTTCGTGATGCCTTTCTATATGATCTTCTTTGGAATGATGATGGGAGACCTGGGGTATGGACTTTTGCTCTGGCTAGGGACCACTTTGGCCTTGCAGTTCTTAGACCTCGATGACAAGATGCGCCAAAATCTTAAGCTCGGGCATCTCTTAAGTTACCCGACTATGATTGTGGGAATCTGTTACGGGTCTTTCTTCGGGGTGACCTTACCTTGCCAAATGATTGATCCGATGAGTCAAGCCATGGAATTGATGATTATTTCTATGGGCTTAGGTTTCGTTCATTTGACAGTCGGTCTCTTGATTAAGACGGTCACCGAATGGAAGAGACGGAACTTCGAAGACATGTATAATGACGGAGCAGGTTGGCTCCTTCTCTTCTTAGGAGGCGTGCTGATCTTACTGGCTAAGGGACTAGAAATGCCTGTCTTAGCTTCTCTTGGAAAAGGGATCGCCATTGCCGCTGCCTTGGGGATTGTCTTTGTCCCTGTGATTTACAACAAGCGGCGGATGGTCGGTTTTGTGAGTGGCCTGTACAACTTGTATGGCGTCAGTTCCTTTATCGGGGATTTCGTTTCGTACTCTCGCTTAATGGCTCTCGGTCTATCCGGAGGAAGCATCGCCATGGCCTTTAACACGATGATTGGCCAGATGCCCCCTCTCGCCAAATTCACGATTGGAATTGTTCTCTTGGGATTGATTCATGTCTTCAACATGTTCCTCTCCCTCTTGAGTGCCTATGTTCACGGGTTACGGTTAACCTTTGTGGAATTCTTCGGCAAGTTCGTCGAAGGCGGCGGCAAGCTCTTCCAACCGATTCTTATCTTACAAAAATATGCGCATATCACAACGATAGATAAAAACGTAAAATAATGGAGGTATTATATTCATGCAAAATTGGTTAGAATTTTTTGTACAACACGGTGGTGCAGTCTTCGCTTATTTAGGAGCTGCAGTAGCAGTTTTCCTATCAGGAATTGGTTCAGCCAAAGGGGTCGGTGAGACAGGGTCTGCAGCTGCTGCCTTAATTAAGGACCAACCTGAAAAATTTGTGTCCGCTTTGATTTTACAATTACTCCCAGGGACCCAAGGACTTTATGGATTCATGGTAGGTATGGCGATCTTCATGAAAGTTACACCATCCTTAACCTTTGAACAAGGGGTGATGTATCTCTTTGCAGCTCTTCCAGTAGGGATTGTGGGCTTAGTTTCTGCCAAATACCAAGGTCAAGTTTCTACTTCTTCTCTTCAAATTTTAGCTAAACGTCCTGAAAATAACGTGAACGGGATCATCTTGGCTGTTATGGTTGAAACCTACGCCATCTTATCCTTAGTCATCTCTTTAATGATGGTTAATGCGGTACACTAATACCTTGAGAGGAGGACGGATATGGCAACGATAAAACAATTAAAAGAAGAAGTGTTTGAGCAAGTCCGTTCAGAAGGCACTCAAGCCATTCAAACCGCTAAAGAAGAGTTGGGCCAAGCCCTTACTTCTAAGCAAGAAAGCCTCAAAGAAGCCTACGCCAAGCAAAAGCAAATCGCCAAAGAACGCTCAGAGGCTGAGTTAGAACGCAAGAAACAAAGTTATACGAACCAACTCAATCAAGAGCTTTTAAGAGCCAAACAAGATCTCTTCCAAGAAGTCTTCCAAGAAGCTATTCAGTCCATGACTCAGCTTTCGAGTGAAGAATTTGAAGAATTAGTCGACCAATCTCTCCAAGCCATAGAGGCCGGAGAGGGGACCGGTGTGGGAATTGGGGAAGAGAGCCAATCCCAGTGGAGTGCTGAATCAAAGGCTCGCCTCCAATCCAAGTACCCACAGGTTGAATTTCAATCGACCTTCTTGAAGAATCACGGTGGGTTTGTCTTACAAGAAGCCACCATGGATTATGACCTCACTTATGATCAAATCCTACTCGAAAAAGAAGCTCAACTCACCAGCCAATTCAACCAACAACTATCAGAATAGAAGGGAGTGGAAAGTGTGACAGCAGATACTTATGCAAGTTTAAATGTCACCGTGCGCATTCAAGAACAAGCACTTTTAGGAAAAAAAGATTACGAAGCGCTCATCCAAAGCCCTTCCTATGAGGGAGCCTTAGCCCTTCTCGAATCCACACCTTACTCGTTGAATAAGGAAACAGGAAACGTGGAAGAAGGATTGATCAAGAGACTTCAGGAAGCTTACCAAGAAGCCTACAAGTTCTCTCCTCATGCAGGAGTGATTGACCTTTGGGGCCTGCGGTATACTTACCACAATCTCAAGGTCCTCTTCAAAGAAGACTATGCTCAGCGTGACTTGTCGTCCATGTACTTGCTTTTATCTAAGGAAGAAATTTCTTCTTTGAAACAGGCAGTGACGACAGGACATGCGGATTCTTTAGATCCGATCATTCTTCAAGCCGTTCGTTCTGTCAGAAGGTATATCAATGAGACCGGCTATATCAACGACATCTCACTCTTGTTAGATGAAGCCTATCTGAATCATATCGCTAGCTTGGCCCCCAGCCTAGAGAACGATGACCTTCAGGAGCTTGTTAATCGTTTCATCGATTTGGAGAACTTGGCCTTGATTCTTCGGGCAATTCCCCAAGGCAAGGGACTCGGCTTTCTCAAAGCTACGCTCAACGCCCATGGCACAATTCAAGTTCCAGACTTAGTGGCCGCTCTCGAAGCCAAAGACCTCGACGGACTCTTTGCTCTGTTCCAAGCCAAGGATTACAGCGAAGACTTTGCCAGTCTCTTAGAGGGGATTAAGAACGCCTATCTCCAACACAAGGAGGCTTTTGATCTCTTAGATTTTGATCGCCAAAAGAATCTCTTAATTAGTCAGGTGCTCAGAAAGGCATCCTTACAAGCCTTCGGACCACTGCCGGTGGTTGCTTATCTCTACTTCTTAGAGAATGAGGTTACAAACTTACGCCTGATCTTAACGGCGAAGGCGAGTCATCTAGACACCAGCAAAATCAAAGAAAGGATGCGACCAATCTATGCAGAGTAAAATCGGAGTTGTCGGTGAAAAACAAGTGGTCCAAGCCTTTCAGATGATCGGTTTCGACGCCTTCCCTGCAGAAGACGCCCAAACCGCTCGTTCGATTATTCGCCACTTGGCCGAAGAAGGCTATGGCATTATTTATTTGACTGAAACGCTCGCCAAAGAGCTAGAAGAAACCATTGCTTTTTATGATACCCAGGTGACCCCTGCCATCATCCTTATTCCTACCCACAATGGGAGCTTAGGAATAGGGAAGCGCCGGATCCACCAAAACGTCGAAAAAGCAGTCGGACAAAATATCCTATAAGCAAAAGGAGGAAACTCATTGAAATCAGGTAAAATTATAGAGGTTTCTGGTCCTTTAGTAAAAGCAAGCGGCATGGAAGATGCTGCCGTTCAAGAAGTCTGTTATGTAGGAAACCTACACCTTATGGGTGAAATTATTGAAATGCATAAAGACATCGCTTTTATTCAAGTTTATGAAGAAACTTCTGGGTTACAACCCGGTGAAGCGGTGGAACTCACAGGAGAACCGTTATCTGTTGAACTCGGACCAGGCTTATTAAGCAAAATGTTTGACGGGATTCAACGTCCCTTAGATGACTTTATGCAAAGAACACAGTCCAATTTCCTAGAAAGAGGGGTTCAAGTGAACGCCCTTGACCACAAGAAAGTTTGGGCTTTTGAAGCCAAGAAAAAGGTGGGCGATGCTGTCGTGAGTGGCGACATTGTCGGGACCGTTCAAGAAGGACCTGTGATTGAACACAAGATCATGGTTCCTTACGGCGTAAAAGGGACGCTTGAAACCATTACGAGTGGTGACTACACCCTCGAGGATGACGTCTACACTCTCCGTCTCCAAGACGGTACGCTTAAGAGCTTCGGCCTCGCTCAACACTGGCCAGTTCGTCGGGGACGTCCCGTTCAACGCAAGATGCTCCCCCATGATGTCATGACGACCGGCCAACGGGTCATTGACACCTTCTTCCCAATCACCAAGGGAGGCGCGGCCGCTATTCCAGGACCTTTCGGGGCAGGGAAGACCGTCCTTCAACACCAAATCGCCAAATATGCGGACGCAGACGTGGTCGTTTATGTCGGCTGTGGTGAACGTGGAAACGAAATGACCGAAGTTATTAACGAATTTCCAAAATTAATCGACCCTAAGACGGGAGAGTCTATTATGCAACGGACCGTCTTGATCGCCAACACCTCTAACATGCCAGTGGCTGCGCGTGAAGCCTCCATCTACACCGGCATTACCATCGCTGAATACTTCCGTGATATGGGGTATTCCGTTGCGATCATGGCGGACTCCACCTCACGTTGGGCGGAAGCCTTACGGGAAATGTCTGGCCGACTCGAAGAAATGCCAGGGGATGAAGGGTATCCTGCTTACCTCGGTAGCCGCCTCGCTGAATACTACGAACGGGCCGGCATGGTCGAAACTCTCGGTAATCCTGGACGAATCGGAGCAGTCACAGCGGTCGGAGCAGTTTCTCCTCCAGGGGGCGATACCTCTGAACCCGTGACCCAAAATACCATGCGGGTGGTCAAGGTGTACTGGGGACTCGATGCTTCCCTCTCCCAACAACGCCACTTCCCAGCAGTTAACTGGTTGGACTCCTACTCCCTCTATCTCGATCAAGTGACGGCGAATATCAGCCAGAAGATGGGCAAGGATTGGACAGGAATGGTTACCCAAGCCATGGCTATGCTCCAACAAGAGCAAAGCCTCCAAGAGATCGTACGTTTGGTGGGGTTGGATGCCTTATCTCAAGAGGACCGCTTGACCCTTGTGATCACTCGGATGCTCAGAGAGGACTACCTCCAACAGAACTCCTACGATCCGGTCGATACCAAGACCTCCGCAGACAAACAATACAAGATGCTCAGAAACATTCTCTCCTTCAATACCCAAGCGCGTCGTACCCTCGGACTCGGTGCCTATTATGACGAAATTCTCCAGGGAACCAGCGACCTTCGCGAACGCATTGCGCGGATGAAGTATGTTCCAGAAGAAGAGATTAGCCAATTAGATGAACTCGAAGCAGCCATTCAACCTTGTCTAGAGGCTGTCATGCAAAAAGGAGGAATGGACGAGTGTTAAAAGAATACAAGTCAATCGCAGACGTTTCAGGTCCTTTGATGATTATTGATGATGTCAAGGGCGTAGGTTACAGCGAACTCGTTGAGATCAAACTTCAAAACGGGGAGACCCGAATCGGAGAAGTCCTCGAAGTCCAAGAAGACAAAGCCGTTGTTCAAATCTATGGGGGCGGTTCTGGGATCAATCTCAGAGATACCCGCGTTCGCTTCCAAGGTCATCCCCTCGAATTTGGAGTGTCCCTCGATATTATCGGGCGTACCTTTGACGGGTTGGGACATGTGATCGACGGAGGCCCAGCCCCTATCCCTGACCAATCCCGAGATATCAACGGGATGGCGATTAATCCGATGGCTCGGGAATACCCCGATGAATTCATCCAAACAGGGATCTCTACTATCGACCATATGAACTCCCTCGTTCGTGGCCAAAAATTGCCGATCTTCTCAGGCGCCGGCCTTCCCCACAAGGAACTCGCAGCCCAGATCGCTCGGCAAGCCACCGTGCTTAACGACCACGAAAAATTCGCCGTTGTCTTTGCCGCCATGGGAGTTACCTATGAAGATGCCCAATACTTCATTAACAGCTTCAAGGAAACCGGAGCCATCGACCGGTCAGTGATGTTCATTAACTTGGCCGACGATCCTTCCATTGAACGGTTAGCCACTCCAAAAGTAGCCCTCACCGCCGCAGAATATCTCGCTTATGAGAAGGACATGCACGTTCTCGTTATCCTCACCGATATGACCAACTACTGTGAAGCCTTGCGGGAAGTGTCCGCCGCACGTCGGGAAGTCCCGGGACGTCGGGGGTATCCAGGTTACCTCTATACCAACCTCTCCACCCTCTATGAACGGGCAGGGCGGATCAAGGGCTGCAAGGGGTCTGTGACCCAATTGCCGATCTTGACCATGCCGGAAGATGATATTACCCATCCGATCCCAGACTTGACCGGATATATCACAGAAGGACAGATCATCCTCGACCGAGACCTCGACCACCGCGGTATTCAACCGCCGATCGACGTTCTCCCTTCGCTCTCACGTTTGAAAGATGACGGAACAGGGGAAGGCAAGACCCGAGAAGACCACGCCGATACCATGAACCAACTCTTTGCGGCATATGCCAAAGGGAAGGAAGCCAGAGAACTCGCTGTTGTCCTTGGGGAATCCGCTCTCTCAGACACCGACAAGTGCTACCTCAAGTTCGCCGATGCCTTCGAGAAAGAATACGTCAACCAAGGTTTCGACACCAACCGAACTATCTTCGAGACCCTCGATCTCGCCTGGAAGCTCCTCACCCTCTTACCAAAATCTGAACTCACTCGGATTAACGACAAGTATATCGATAAATACTATCCTAAAACGGATGAGACAGAAGATTAAGGGCAAGCAGCAGAGAAAGGGGAGTGAATGACATGGCCAATGCCTTAAATGTCAAGCCGACGAGGATGGAACTGCAGAAGTTGAAGAGTCATCTCGCCATTGCACGCCGTGGCCATAAACTCTTGAAGGACAAGCAAGACGAATTGATGCGGCAGTTTATTGAGAAGATCAAACAGAACAACAAGCTCCGCCAAGAAGTCGAAGCTTCCCTCGAAGAAGCCTTGAAAAATTTTGTGTTGGCATCTTCTGTGATGAAGGGCGCTTATCTAGATGAACTCCTAGCGATTCCGAGTCAATCGGTGAAAGTAGATATTCATAAGGAAAACATTATGAGTGTCGAAGTGCCGAAGATGACCTTTCAAGCAGCGGAGGATGCGGAGGAGTCCCACCTCGCCTTAAGCTACCTGAACACTTCGAGTGAATGGGATGAGGCCGTTCAGACCTTGAACCAGATCATGAAGCCGCTCCTAGAGCTGAGTGAACTGGAGAAGACCTGTCAGTTGATGGCAGATGACATAGAGAGCACACGTAGACGGGTGAATGCCCTAGAATATCGCGTGATTCCAGATACACAAGAGACCATCGCTTTTATCGAGAGCAAGCTAGAAGAGAGTGAACGCTCGACAAAGACGCGGATGATTAAGATTAAAGATATGAATCATTAAAGAAAAAGCCTCCCTCTATCCTGAGGGGGCTTTTTGTGTGGAGAAGGGGTCTTCGGATGAGAAGCGCATAGAGTATGTCGGGAGTGCTAAGGACGGTTATTGGAAAGTTTACAACTAAAAAATGTGCCCCTTCATCCTTTATCGTTTAAATCTGACCATAGTTCCTCTAAAGTATTAAAGTTCTTCATTCTGCTCGTTCTATTCATCGGGGTCGTCCCATTGCCCTGTGATTTGGACTTTAAAGGGTAAACCTTGACGCATGACAATTTGTCGGAAATAGATATTTATAGCTTTTGAAAAGTCCAAGCCCAAAGAATTGAGAATTTCTTGCGTATCTTCCTTTAATTGTTTGTCGATTTTAATGGTAACTGTGGTCTTTGTGTTTTGTGTCATAATATCGCCTTCTTTCACTTTTAATTTTAGATGTTGTTTATGTTTTGTCAAGAAAAAGAGGGGAGCAGAGCTTGTAGGCTATAAAAATCTTCAGCGAATAGGCTATGCAAAAGAGAAAAGGATGGTCTACTAAAGCTGTGGAACATGAGGATGTTCTCAATGAAAAACACAATCCCCCTAGAAGGTGCGACTTCTAGGGGGATTTTTATCGCTATTTGTGGGAGATAGCGTGTGTGGTTACAGGACTATTTGGGAAGGTGGAAGCTTCGGTTGGAGGGGCTAAAGATATTGGAGGACAAGAGTAGGGGACTACAAAAAAAGGACTGTTCACGAGGAACAGTCCTTTTGCGTAGGATCAACAAACCAAAATTGCCAAAAGTAATATTAAACTATGTGTTGGCTAAAATTATTTACGACGACGGAAAGCAAATACAGAACCTGTAGAAGCAAGTGCTAAGCCCATAAGAGCTACAGAACCTGCGATAGCACCTGTCTTAGGTAATGCTTTCTTCTTAGCAGCTTTCTTAGCAGCAGCTTTCTTGTCAGCAGCTTTCTTGTCAGCAGCCTTCTTGTCAGCAGCCTTCTTGTCAGCAGCTTTCTTGTCTTCTGCTTTCTTGTCTTCTGCTTTCTTGTCTTCTGCTTTCTTGTCTTCTGCTTTTTTGCCTTCTACTTTAGCAGCTGGAACAACTTTCTTGCCGTCCATGGTTAATTTGTAGAAGTAACGACCCATACGTTTGTTGAAGTTAACTTCGTAACCTGTGTTGATTTCGTGGTCAACTTTAAGAGCAGCTTCAGCAGCTTTCACAGCGTTTGCTTTGCTTGCGAAACCTTGGGTGTTGTCTTCGAAATGACCTTTTTCTTTGCCTTCTTCAATGGTTAATGTATAGAAGTAACGAACATCGGTTACTTTACCTTTGTCGTCTTTGTATTCACGACGAGCGATCTTGTAACCTTTGTTGATGCCATCATTTTTAAGAAGGGCATCTTCAGCAGCTTGTTCTGCGTCCACAACAAAGTGGAAGCCTGTTTCGTTGTTTTCTTCTGCAGCAGGTTTTTCACCTTCAGGTTTTTTATCATCAGGTTTTTCACCTTCAGGTTTTTTATCATCAGGTTTTTCACCTTCAGGTTTTTTATCATCAGGTTTTTCAGATTCTTGAGCACCTGCAAGCTGAAGAGCTTCAGTTAAAACAGCTTGGTTATCTTCACCGGTAAGAGTTGTTTTAGCATCTACATTTTGTGCTTTAATAGTAGCTTTGAGTAAGAGAAGGGCAGTATCATAAGCTGTTTTAGCATCTTCAAGATCTTTTTTAGCTTTGTCAACATCGTCAACCTTTTCTTGACCGTAAGCTTCAAGATTTGCTAATTCTTTTTCAGCATCTTCAACATCTTTTTTAGCAGCTGCTAAGCCTTGAATTTCTTGATGATCAGCTGGCTTTGTGAGCTTATTTTCAGCCTCTTCGATAGCGTTAATTTC
>QWCD01027861.1_pt1 | contig 10091 bp, 5 predicted proteins | sample 1972461 | NCBI WGS metagenome assembly QWCD01 (sample SAMN09866717, study PRJNA288562) | Human vaginal metagenome isolate term4_vaginal, whole genome shotgun... | isolation source: vagina | host: Homo sapiens | place: USA: California | reverse complement strand
AAACGCAATTGAGGGAAACACTTTAACACTGCGCGAAACAGACATGGTTCTTAGAGGGCTTACTGTTGATCAAAAATCATTAAAAGAGCATCTAGAAGTTATTGCACACAAAGAAGCCTTTGATTACGTAAAGCAGCTTGTTAGCGAAAATAAGCAAATAAATGAAAAAGTTATAAAAGACATACACTATTTAGTTTTAGCCAATAAGAAAGAAGATAGAGGCGTTTATAGAAGAATTCCCGTTCAAATTATGGGATCTACACATGAGCCACCACAACCATATTTAATCGCTTCAAAAATGGAAGAATTATTGAAAAAATACAAAAACAGCGATGAAGATATTGTTACTAAACTTGCTCGTTTTCATATAGAATTCGAAAGCATTCATCCTTTTATTGATGGAAATGGAAGAACAGGAAGACTGCTGGTCAATTTGGAGTTGATGAAAGCAGGGTACCCACCAATAGATATAAAATTTACTGATCGCTTGAAATATTATGAAGCTTTTGATGAGTATCACGCAAAACATAACGTGTCTGCCATGGCAAACTTGTTTGCAAGATATTTAAATCAAAGACTTGATTTGTATTTGTCTATTTTAGAGTAATGGTCATTTTTAATTAAAGCTACGCGCAATCGTCTTTACTGTTATTCTCTCAGATAGTTGACTGAACCATTAACAGCACTGTGGTCAAATCTCCGACTTGGCCACAGATTCTGATTGGCCTATAATCCAATATTTATACAAATGCATGCGTTGCAAGCGCGCGATTATAAAACTTGTATACACAAAAAACGTATTTTTTGTACATTCAATGTACAATTTTTTATACATCCAATGTACAAAAACTACGATTTATACATCTTTTGTCTAAATATCACACACACTTCAGACTGAAATCAAGGGCCCGATTCAGACTGAAATCAAGGGCCCGAAGCCCCAAAAGTGTGTAAAAAATCATGTCTAGCGTATTGCAATACAAGCGTTTTGCCACAATCGAATGTGTTTTCCGCACATAAAAAAAAAACAAAACAGTAAAGCGCTAATTCAATAGAATCTAATTTAACAAAACTTGTTAATAATAATCTAAACGAATCAGCGCTTTACGTATACAACTAACTACAAAAATCTAGAGTTAGCAATATTGGTTATGCAATCTTATTGCGCATTGCCTTTGCAAAGAATCCAGCAGTACCAAGAAGCATTACAACCGCAAGAACAATCAACATTGAACTTCCCGTTGAAACTTTACTAAATGCATTACGGTTCAAATCCGATTTTTCACTACTACTATCCTTCTTGTCCGCAACTGGATTTGCGCTAACTGTTACCTCATTCCAGGCAAGCTGTTCGCCCTTCTCGTTTACAAGCACGATTGTATGCTTTCCAGAATATCCGTCTGGAATATCAATAGAAAATTGTGCATTGTCTGCAGATCCACGAACCGTTATAAACGAATTGCCATCAGAGTCCTTTAAGGCTTTAGGCGTAGAATATATAAACGCATAGGCCTTTGCTGAACCATTCTTTTGCAACTGTTGCGCAAACTCCTTGTTGGAAATCTTTCCAGAAATCTTTACAGGCTCACCAGCAACAATCTGATTATTATTCCCAACAGTAATAGCTCCCTTTAGGGATTTATCCAACTGATCAACGCTGGCTGGAGGAGCTGGAACAACATCGTATTTTGCTTTAGAATCCTCTTTCTTTTGCTCAGACTTTTGCTCATCAGCTTTCTGAGTATTAGCTTCATTCCTAGATTGATTGCTAACCTGTGGCGCCTGTTCTCTTGCAGGCGCTGGATTTTGCGAAGGCTCGGTAGGTGTAATTGTTTCCGATGGCGGATTTTGCGAAGGATTTTCTGCAGAAGGCTTTTCTGCAGATGGAGTATCCACAGAAGGCTTTACATCAACGGAAGGAGCAGAAGGCACAACACTATGGCTTTCCACCGCCTTTACAACGCGAATATTAATCACAGACTGAATTCCTGGCAAAGAATCTCCCACTGCATATTTTGCAGACGCAAATCGCACTGGAATCGAAACGGTCGTTCCTTCTTTAACATCCTTAGGCATTGCAATATCTAACTTTATGTTTGCGTTAGCAAAAGGCTTTACAGAAATACCAGTCTTATCTTGAATCTTCCAATCTTTATTTAATTCAGATTGTTTACCTAAATCCTTCATAGAAAGCTTTAAGTCGGAATAATCATGGCTTCCAAGATTCTTAATCTTAACTTCAATATTTTTGGCATTTTTCGGAACGTCAATAACGCTATTATCTGCGGTTACAGGAGTATAACCAAGCCAATCTTCAGATATATGAGTGTAAATAATATTGCTATTATCGCCCTCATATAAAAGTCCAAATCCGCCACCATGCTGCTTGTTCAAAACTTCAATGCAAGAATAAGCCATAGGACCAGACTTAAACAATTTGCCCGTATCCCAAGTTGCACCATCATCAAACGATACGCGAATTAAGCCGTCACTACGCCCATACGCCGAAGAAGAAGAATACACAAGAACCTTGGCTTCTGGAGACCCCATAGGCGCATCTGGGTATGCCCTAGTTATCTGAGCATTGTTTGCAGGGTCTGGAAGCTGCATCTCTTCTTTTACTTCGCCATAAGTTTCGCCGCCATCATTTGATATTGCAACAAGACGATGCCTAAAATTCTGAGGCCTAGAATTCAACATAACTCGTCCATCAGAAAGTTCTACAACCTTGTTTTCGTCCATATGTGATTTTTCACTTCTAAACCCAACAGGCTTGCCAACCTTCCAAGTCTTACCATGATCGTCGGAGTAAACCGTTACTGCTTGAATCCTTCTCGAGTTGTTTATTGTATACTGCTGCAACAAACGACCCTTATACTTGCCATGGCGAAGCTGAATGCCGTGACCAGATGCCGCAAACCTAGAGCTCCAATGCCCAACATCTGCAGTCACATCTTTAGTAATTATTTTTGGAGTGCTCCAAGTGACACCATTGTCCTTGGAGCTAGTAACTGAAGCGTGTAAAACGTTCCTGTTTTCTGGATCTACTCCAGCGCTGGACCCACCCCAGCCGTTTCTGTAAGACTTTACAGAAAACAGGAAAATTTCATTAGTTTCACGGTCTAGCACATAAGACGGATCCGAATATCCCCATCTAGTATTTTCATCGCCATAATGCCCTTGCTTAACAACAGTTTCAGCTTCAAATGTTTTACCACCATCTTTTGAAATTCGCTGAACAATGGAGTTTGGCATAGGTGCATCGGAGCAATTACCAGGCCTCTTATCGTATGCTGCTAAAATCCAACCATTTGCAGTCTGTGTTATTGCTGGAATCCTGTAGCAAACGCTATTGGTTCTAGTTGTAAGCTTTACCGTTTTAAGACCCAAAGATGAGTCAAATTCTGTATTCTTTATACCAGTAACAGGCTTGTCTTCAACGACAATGTTATTTTCGATTATTTGGTTACCATCCCTATCTTTTGACACTTTCCAAACTGTTTTAGGCGTGAATTTACCCGCTTTGGCATCCTCTTCGGTTACAACATGGTACCCAAAGCCGCACTGCTGAGTTTCACCTGGCTTAAGATTTGCCCAGCGGCAATTGTTTGAATCCCCAACTCTAATATCGGAAATATTACTTTCATACGGATACGCAGTTATTGGTTGTGAACCCTTATTTGTATATGTAACCGTATATGTTAGCCTACTATTTAATTGGACATTATCTTTAAGGCCATCAGTTCTTTTAAGTGATATTTGCAAAACTGAACTATTGGGTTTACTGGATTTTTCTGAAGTAGCATTAGCCACGCCAGAGCATAAGCCTATTGCAAGAGTAATTCCAACAACAGTACCAACAACGCGCTTTGCATCTTCTATGACACTTCTACGCATACGCACTCCTATTTTTGTAACTGTTTTACATGAATCCCACAGCATTGTGAAAATCATGAACAATACCTACACCAATGTAGGAACCATTACATCAGATGATATGATGTCTGATGGACTAATTCGTAATATTAACGCTTTTTTAATAAATTTTCACAAAAATATTCACATTTTTATAGAAATATAGCATATTTTTACAAAATATACCAACAGATAAGAAAGTTATAGGTCAAAACTGTGTAAAAAATCATGTCTAGCTTATTGCAATACAAGCGTATTGCAGCAATCAAATGTGTGTTATTCTTTACTTGCAAAATCATTCTAAACAAAAATATCCAAATTTAGCGCAGCTCTGACTTTGCCACAGATTCTGCTTGGCCTATAATCCAATATTTATTCAAATGCATGCGCTGCAAGCGCGCGATTATAAAACTTGTATACACAGCACATCCAATGTACAAAAACTACGATTTATACATCTTTTGTCTAAATATCACACACAGAATTCAGACTGAAATCAACAAATCACAATCAAACCAAACACAACATATAACAAACATAGCCTTCTGAATTTTAATTAAACTCAGAAGGCTATTATTTTTAATAAACTGTTTAATCTAGTTATGCTACATAGCTATCTTTTTTACTCTTAAAGATGGTTATAGCTGCAATGCTTACAACAAGAACAGCAAGAACAATCAATGGCGCTGTGAAGTAATTTGTGTAGAATTCACGCACATCAACATCTACGGAATTGATAGTCGCAGCATAAGTTGCCCAAGACAATACACCTAATACAACATCAACAATCGCATATACATATGCGTTTTTATACAACTCTTTAGCTGATTTGCTGCTTTTAACCCAAAGCATTACAGACAAAACCAAGCCTATTAACATTGATAAAACCGCAACAAGTGCAAACAACATATCTAACATAAAAACCTCCTGCCCAATTAAATCCTCTACAGTAGCGGATTTAATACGATTTTAATTTAACTAAGATTTTCGTGTCAATATTAAAAAAAAAATTATAGAATTTTGCACATTATTTTCACATTTAGCGTATTTTTAAGACATAAGAACAAGCCACAAACGTTGATATATCAACGTTTTCTACATGGAGCGGACAACGGGAATCGAACCCGCCTCTGAAGCTTGGGAAGCTTCCATTCTACCGATGAACTATGTCCGCATGTTCGGTTGTTTGCGATTAATCCTTACCGATAATCTGCCTACAAACAAGCAAATAAGCGCTCAAGAATCAATCTAAAAAGCAAACCATCTAAGAATATCACGCTCCGCTAACTGCTACAACTCCGCCAGAAACACCTTTGCCGTATTCAACATTGTATTTAGCGCCATTCTTAAAACGAAACACGCTATCGCCATCACGCTCAATATGATCGATTTCTCCATGCGCATCTTCTTGCACAAGACTTTCCATCTTACTAGACATAAGCATTAAAGAGTCGACTCGCTTGTTAACATCTGGCTGCCTAGAAAACAGCTTTAAAAGCTTGGAATCATAGTTTGCAAACGGATTTACAATCATCAGTGAAGCAATAGCTTGCACTCCCGAATGCAAATCCATCTTATGCATCTTAACTCCGTAGGAAATTTTGTTTAGAGCAGATGCCAAAGCCGCAGGGTCGCCAGTAAGCATACTTGCACTTCGATCTGCATCCAGCTCGCGCGCTCTAGAAATCGCAAGCTTAACAAATAGAGAACCGAGCGGCACAAAAATGGCACTTAAAACCTTGCCAATAACTTTTAGTACAGGGCAACGCCTTTTAGCAGATTTTGCACACTCACTTCCCGAATACATAAGCACGTACCCAAAATACGTAATAACTGTTGCGATTGCAGATGCAACCGTTGAATTCAAAATATCGTGATTATAAACATGAATAAGCTCGTGGCTTACAACGCCACGCAACTCGCGCTCGTTTAGAATATTCAAAAGACCACGAGTGCAGCAAATTGTTGCGTGACGCTCGCTTCTACCGATTGCAAAAATATTTGGACTGTCTGTTGGAGCAACATAAATGCGCGGCATAGGCTTTTCGATTTGCGCAGAAATCTCGCGAACAATGCCGTATAAAACAGGTTCTTCGTTCTCGCTAATTTCGCTAGCACTCATAATGCGCGTGGCAACTTTTCCAGAAAGCCAATAAGCGCATAAGCTTAAAATTATTGCAATAATTGCAAACCAAACCAGCATCGACAAACGCAATCCAGCAACAATCCACAGCAAAGCAGCAAATAGCCATATTAGAGAAAACAACACTACTGTTTTCAAATTGTTGCAATAGCGCATACCCATGTTGCCAAACATGCTTTTGATTTTAATAATCGCAACTGTAATTTTGCTGAATGAAAACTGTATATTTAATGTTTATGATTTAACACACTTAAAACAGGTGAATAAATGTTGAAAAGTGGCCACTTTCTGCGCAATTTGGCTACAGTTAATGACCACTAATCAATGTTTACTAATCAATGCGTACACTCAATATAAACTATTGTTTAATTTCCGCTATATCCATAAGCATTTGTTTAGATACGACTTTTTTGCGAGCGCGATTTTCCGCTAATCCAGATTCCACCTCGAAAGCATCAATCCTCTTCCACCCTTCAAAATCAACCACTTTGACTCCTCTAGATTCAAGAAGATTTTCAATAGACTTAGGGTCTCTATCTGTTGCCAATCTGCCAGGAAGTGCAGGAATCTCAGGAAGCGCAGGAAGCGCGCTTTCACATTCTTCGGTCGAACTTTTTGCTAAGTCTTCCAGCATATTTTCAACGACTTGCAAAGCATCCGACTTTGTAGAACCAATCAACCCGACTGGCCCTCGCTTAGCCCAACCAGTTGCATACAATCGTGGGCAAACAACCCCATTTTGCGCAGAAGTTAAAATCCTGCCATCGCTATTTGCAAGAAGTGCGCGAGAAGAATCGTAAGCAACTCCACTAACTTGCGCAGGCTTATATCCAATCGCATGGTAAACTGCCTGAACTGGATATTCTTCAAACTCGCCAGTGCAAGTCATTTTGCCATCCGCGCTTGTAGCCGTGCGCTCTACACGAATCGCAACAACCTGCCCATTTTCTCCCAGAATCTCAACTGGATTTGCGTTAAAGTGAATAACGTAGCGCTTATTTGCAGGATTGCCTTCAAAGTCAACGTTTCCACCGTCTTGCATATCTTCGCTCAAATCTCGTATAGCAAAAAGCTCTTCTACCATTTGGCGAGTCAGCTTGTCTTTTCCAGCAACATCAATTGTTTCGTCGTCCAGGTCAAAATCACTCTCGTTTACAACTATTTGCACGCCAGAAAGCTTTTCCATCTCGCGCAATTCTTGCACAGAGAATTTAGCTTGTGCAACGCCTCGTCGAATAAACAAGTGAAGTGTTTTAGCCTGATTTTTAAGCAAACCATTGTAAACATCGTCGGAAATATCCGTGTGCTCTCTAAGATAATCCGCATCTCGCAAAAGCTCGCGCGCAACATCCATAGCAACGTTTCCGCCACCAATAACAGCCACTTCGCTTGCATCAAGCGGCCACGTACGCTCGCTGGTAGGATATCCGTCGTACCATTCCACAAACTTTGCAGCGCCATAAACGCCGTTTAACGATGCTCCTGGAATACTAAGCGGCTTATCTTCTACAGCGCCCGTAGCAAACAGAATTGCGTCATAGCGCGGCAACAAATCTTCTAGTGTAATATCTTTGCCAAATTCAACATTCGCATACAAGTGAATATTTGGATTATCAAGCGTTTTGGCTAATGCATCTGCAATGAATTTTATACTCGGATGGTCTGGAGCAACGCCATATCGAACCAACCCAAATGGCACTGGTAGCTTTTCAAATAAATCGATTCTAGCTGCCGTACCCAAGCCCATTCCTTCGCCTAGTTTTTTAAGCTGACGAAGAAAAATATCTGACGAGTAGATTCCAGCAGGCCCCGCGCCAATAACTGCGATTCGCAATTCGCGCGAATCCGCATCATAATTCATTTCCATAAATTTTCCCATGTTGTTATTCAAATTTTGTTATTCAATTTTTGTTATGTTAAAACATTACATTTTGCGTGTTTCGAGCATTCTTAAGCCTAATCTTTTTGAAGATTTAAATAAAATCGCTGGCTTTTATGCTCCACTACTTAGACTAGCGCCTTGGTTCATTCAAGAAAAGAGCAAAGTGAATATTGTCACTTACGCACGCTTGCCTTTCAACGCTGTTAGCGCCCACAAAATAGACACAACATCAATCATCTCTTGCATCATAGCTCCAAGAACGGCAGGAATCAGCCCGAAAGCAGCCGCAATCATGCTTATAACAGCCAAACCAATTCCCAACATAACAGCTTGAATCATAACTCGCTTCGTGTGTTTTGCAACGCTTACAGCGTTTGCTACAGCATAAATGTTGTTGTTCATAATAACAACTTGCGCGCACTCAGAAGCCGCTGTATCCGTGCCATCTGTTAAAGCCACGCCAATGTTTGCTGCAGCCAAAACTGGGGCATCGTTTACGCCATCTCCAACCATCATTGTTACGCGCTTATCTTTTTTCTTATGCATAAATCTGCTAAAACTGCCAAAACTGCCAAATCTGCCGCAATCTTCTTCGCTTTTATAACCGCTATAGTGCTGTTTTATGCACTCAAGCTTGTCTTGTGGCAGCAAATTAGCCTTTACTCGCTCAATACCAACGCTTTTTGCTATTGTTTGAGCAGCTTGCAAGCCGTCTCCCGTGAGCATGCTTATTGAACGAATGCCAAGCTCCTTTAGCTTTTGAATCGTTGATTTTGCATTTTCTCTAGGCACGTCTTTTAGAACGATTCGACCAACAAGTTTGCCATCAAAAGAAACGTATGTTGCCATTTCGTCGGCAGCAAGTTTTTCAAAATTGCTTTCTATTTTTGATACATTTTCTGCATTTTTTACATCTTCTGCATTTTTTACAGCTTCTGCATTTTCTATATTTTCTACATTTGCATGTTTGGCTTTATCTTCGGTTGCTGGCGACTTATCCTCGGGATTGCCAGCTGACGCCTGCAAAACGTATTTTTTGCGACCTACTCTAACGTTTATTCCATCCACACTTGCGCATATACCTTGACCAGCAGTTTCTTTAACACCGCTTATAACTGGGTATTCACGCACGCTTGGAAGCTGCGGAACGGCAGATGGATGAGTGTTTTGCCAAAGATCCGATCCAGCTTTTGCAATTCCTCCTGCAAGAATGTGCTGTGAGTATGTTTCCAGAACACCAGCAAACATTAGTATCCTATTTTGCAACCCACTATTTTCTTGATTTTCCTGATTTTCGCTATTTTGATGATTCGCTAAATCCACTCTAACAACTTGAGGCTGTTTAACAGTAAGCGTTCCCGTTTTGTCAAAGAACACATCTGTTACTCGGCTTAGCTGCTCTAAAACATCTTGGCTTTTTACCACAATACCAAGTTTTGCAAGTCTTCCTGTTCCTGCCATAAACGCCACTGGAACAGCGATTAATAGTGGGCAAGGAGTAGCTAGCACCAACACTTGCGCAAATCTTAAAGCCTGACCAGATGCAGCCCAAGCAACGCCTGCAATCACAAAAGAAATCACCGTAAAAGGAACGGAAAGCATATCCGCAAATCGAACTACAGCAGCCTTGGAACTTCTTGCAGATTCCACCAACTTCATGATTTTTTGGTATTGCGAATTTTGCGATAACTTAGTTACGCGCATAATCAACACAACGCCGCCATTTACGCATCCAGACAACACTTGTGCGCCAGCAAACACTTCGCGCGGAAGAGACTCGCCATTTATTGCGCTTGTGTCTAGAACAGCGGAACCGCTTAAAAGCTCACCGTCTACAGGAACTGTTTCTCCTGGAAGAACAACTATTACATTGCCGATTTTTAAATCTTCAACTGGAACTGTTTTGTATCTTTGCAATTGGCTAGAAGACTTTACATCTTGCAATATTGGGCATTCTTTAGAGTTATTGTGACATTTTTTTACACGATTCACAACTAGTAAAATCTTGAGGTTCTTGCGATGCCCCTATCGAAGATTCATTGCTTACTTTTCTAAAATGACTATGATCAAGCAGAGCACATTGCTCACAAGATTCACCACACACTATTCCAGGAAGTGTCATTAAATGCGCGGTTTGAGGAGACGCATTTA
>QWCD01000487.1_pt1 | contig 10132 bp, 8 predicted proteins | sample 1972461 | NCBI WGS metagenome assembly QWCD01 (sample SAMN09866717, study PRJNA288562) | Human vaginal metagenome isolate term4_vaginal, whole genome shotgun... | isolation source: vagina | host: Homo sapiens | place: USA: California | reverse complement strand
TCCATTTGATCTTTTCGATGTAGAAACACCTTTGGCAACAAATATGGGATACACAAAAATAGATTTGATAAATGATTTTTCGTTGTATACTGATATGGTTCATCTCAAAAAATCTTTATATGGAATAGATTACATGTATATTGGTATGGATCAAAAAGGAATTGGAAGCATTCTAGGTAGCGAAACTAGAATGACAGAAAATGGCGATTTTTTGACATCTCATTATGCGATTGATGAATATGAATCAATGGCTAATTTGGGAAATATAGATGTAAGTAACAGTGAAACTGTGTGCAATTTTATTGAAAAAGCAAAAAAGACGAAATCATCAATGGATGGAATAACAATATTTGGTGCAGTTACAGGACCATTTACTACAGCTTCTGGAGTCAGACCTGTTGAAAAACTTCTTCGCGATACGAGAAAAAACAAGGAAAATTTGCACGAATTATTAGATTTGTGTACAAATTATACCATTGATTTTGTGAGAACTTTCACTGACGAAATAGGTGGATGTTTCTTCAAAATTGCTGATCCTGTTGCATCGATGACAGTAATTAGCAAGAAACAATTTGAAGAATTTGCACAGCCTCATTTGACAAAATTGACAGATGCAATTTATGAAATTACTGGAATCAAACCAATGGTTCATATTTGCGGTAAAACTGACAAAGTTTGGGAAAACTTCACAGATACTAATTTCTCAAGATTTTCACTTGATAACATAGAAGATATGGGAGAATTCAAAAACGTTCTCGGAAATTCTATGATAATCGAAGGAAATATTGCGCCTATGGATATACTTTTGAATTCAGACCCACAAACTGTTAGAAACGAAGTAAAAAATATTTTGCAAAAAGCTTCAGACAGTCCAAAAGGTTTCATTTTAAATTCAGGATGTACCGTATGTGACCACACTCCAATAGAAAACAATAAATTTATTAAATCAACAACCATTTATTTTTCGAAATTAAATGGTTGTTTTTGAATTAAAAAATGTATCCAAATATCGTAATATCAAGACTTGAATATACTTTTATGGTATAATATGTGAGTATTGGAGGGATTTAGATGTTAACAGTTAACAATTTAAGTGTCATATTCCCCGATAAAAAATTATTTGAGGATGTTAATCTAATTTTTAATCCAGGTAACTGTTACGGAGTTATTGGTGCGAATGGTGCTGGTAAATCAACATTCCTCAAAATTTTATCCGGAGAAAAAGAGCCTACAAAAGGCAATGTCACGATAGATAAAAACACAAGATTATCAAAGCTTAACCAAGACCACTACGCTTTTGAAGAAAACAGCGTAATGGAAACAGTTTTGATGGGAAATAAGAAACTTTACGATATCCAAAAAGAAAAAGATGAGATATACATGAAGCCTGATTTCAGCGATGAAGATGGAATGAGAGCAGCTGAATTGGAAGCGGAATTCCAAGAACTTGGAGGATATGAAGCAGAAGCAGAAAGCTCATCTTTGTTACAAGGTTTGGGAATTACAACAGAACAACATTATATGCTTATGAAAGATTTGAAAGAATCTGACAAGGTAAAAGTTTTGTTGGCGCAAGCTTTGTTCGGTAATCCAGGAATATTGCTACTAGACGAACCTACAAATGGTTTGGATTTGAAGGCAATATTGTGGCTTGAAGGCTTTCTAATGGATTTTCCAGGAATTGTAATAATAGTATCTCACGATAGATATTTCTTGAATGAAGTGTGCACTCACATGGTGGATGTGGACTACGGAAAGATTAATATGTTTGTTGGTAACTACGATTTCTGGTACGAATCAAGTCAACTTGCACTTAGAATGCAAAAAGAACAAAACAAGAAAAAAGAAGACAAAATTAAAGAATTACAAGAATTTATTCAAAGATTCTCCGCCAACAAATCAAAATCCAAGCAAGCTACAAGTAGAAAAAAACTTCTCGATAAAATCACGTTGGATGACATTAAACCATCTAGTAGACGTTATCCATTTGTTGGATTTGAACTTTCGAGAGAAGTTGGCAACGAAATTTTAAATGTAGACAACTTGACTGTAGAGCAAAATGGCAGCAAACTTATCGACAATTTGAGTTTCAGAGTAAACAAAGGAGATAAGATTGGATTTATCGGAAACGAAATAGCTATCACGAAATTTTTCGAAATAATCAACGGAAACGATGATAATTATTCCGGAGAATATAAGTGGGGACAAACTATCACTAACACGTATTTCCCAAAGGATAATACTAAATATTTCGAAAATTGCGATTTGAATTTGATTGATTGGTTGAGACAATTCAGCGAAGAAAAATCAGAAATCCACATCAGAGGATTCTTGGGCAAGATGCTATTTTCAGGAGACGAAGCTTTGAAGAAATCTAACGTTCTAAGCGGTGGCGAAAAAGTCAGAATGATGTTTTCAAAAATGATGGTAACACCTGCGAATGTTTTGGTGTTCGACCAACCTACAAACCATTTGGATTTGGAAAGTATTGAGGCTGTAAACAATGGGCTAATCGCATTCAAATCAAACATTTTGTTCACATCACTAGATCACCAATTTGTATCTTCTGTGGCAAATAGAATTATTGAAATATTTGATGACGGAACTTATCGTGACGTATCAATGAATTACGAAGACTATATAGAAAAATATTTAACTAATAATTAGGAGTAGAAATGAAACATCAATTAGTTATTGTAGTAGATTTTGGAGGACAATATAATCAACTAATCGCTCGTCGTGTCAGAGATTTGAACGTGTACTGCGAAGTTGTTCCTTACAAAAAAGCATTGGATGTTATCAAAGGAAAACAACCAATCGGAATAATCTTTACAGGCGGACCAAACAGCGTTTACGAAGAAAATTCTCCACAAATCGAAAAAGAAATTTTTGAATTAAATATTCCTATTTTGGGAATGTGCTACGGAATGCAACTTATTTCCAAAGATTTTGGTGGAGTTGTTGAAAAAGCAAAAAATCGTGAATTTGGTAAAACAAACGCCAAAATCTCAAACCAAAGCTCTATCTTAAAAGATATGAGCGACGAAAGTATCGTGTGGATGAGCCACACTGATTTCGTATCACAAAAACCAGAAGGATTTGATATTATCCAAACAACTGATTCTTGTCCTGTAGCAGCAATTGCAAACGAAGACAAGAAGATTTTCGCAGTACAATATCACCCAGAAGTTAACCACACAGTTGAAGGTAAAACATTAATCAAAAACTTCCTTTATGAAATCTGTAAAGCAGACGGAGATTGGACAATGGAAAACTTCTTGGAAGAACAAATCCAAAAAATCAGAAAAACTGTCGGCGACAAAAAAGTTTTGTTGGCATTATCAGGTGGGGTAGACAGTTCTGTGTGTGCAGCACTTTTATCCAGAGCAATCGGCAAAAACTTGACATGCGTATTCGTTGACCATGGTTTGATGAGAAAAAATGAAGGCGACGAAGTTGAAGCTGCATTCAAAAATGACGAATTAAACTTCGTAAGAGTAAATGCAAAAGACAGATTCTTAAATAAATTAAAAGGCGTATCAGATCCAGAACAAAAGAGAAAAATCATCGGAGAAGAATTCATCAGAGTATTTGAAGATGAAGCAAAAAAAATCGGATCTGTGGATTTCTTAGCACAAGGAACAATCTATCCAGACGTAATAGAATCTGGACAAGGCGATGCATCAGTAATCAAATCTCACCACAACGTTGGTGGACTTCCTGATGTAGTTGATTTCAAAGATTTAATCGAACCACTTCGCGATTTATTCAAAGACGAAGTCAGAAGATTGGGATTAGAACTAGAAATGCCAGAATATTTAGTATATCGTCAACCATTTCCAGGACCAGGACTTGGAATAAGAGTAATGGGAGAAATCACAGAAGAAAAATTAGAAGTGTTGCGTGAAGCAGACTTCATATTCAGAGACGAAGTCGCAAAAGCAGGAATCGACAAAGACATCAACCAATACTTCGCAGTAATCACTAATAACAGAACAGTCGGAGTAATGGGAGATTTCAGAACTTATGACTACACATTGGCACTAAGAGCCGTAACAACAACAGACTTCATGACAGCAGATTGGGCAAGAATCCCATACGAAGTATTAGATAAAACTTCAGTAAGAATAATTAACGAAGTAGACCACATCAATAGAATAGTTTACGATATCACAAGTAAACCACCAGCAACAATTGAATGGGAATAAATAAAAATAGGCTCTAAAGCCTTATAAATAGGCGCTTTGTAAGCGTTGTGTTTGTAAAATGCTTGCAGAGTATATTATTGCATATAAAAACGCTAATCGGTATATATTGACTGACTAGCGTTTTGTTTTTATTCTAAAAATTTTTCTTCTATTTCGTAATCGTGTAATTTGATTAGTTCGTTTAATGTAATTTTTTTAGAATTCAGTTCATATGATAAAATTTTGTTATTCATAATGTATAGATCAATTTTTTCTGATTTAATATAATCACAGAACTTATGGAATAAATCTCTATTTTTTTCTTTCTCCCATTTATTTATAAAATTCCTTCCTAAATAAATAGCTGTTGGAGTTGGCATATTAATTAGTGGAATTCTTTCAGGAAATTTTTTTGGTGTTGTTATCATATAGAATATGTATCTCCATTCTTTTTCATAACGCCATATTTTGTATTTTGTAATTGCGGAAAGCAGTATAGAGTTCATTAATTCACTTTCACTTTTTTCAACTTTAAGAAAAGACATATCTATAGGATTGTCCAAATATAAGATAGGAAAAATAGTTTTTTGATAACGAGGATCATGGCTGAAATCATATTCTATACAGATGCCCCTGTTCATATCTGCATAATGACTCCACATAAGGATTGAATTGTTTGACTCAGATAATGAAACTATTCTAAATGGTTTGGTCATATATCTCATATAAAATCGGTCAGACTTTTTTGTGTTATTTTCAATATGAATTATATTTTCTTCTGGCATTTCAATCGGATCTAATCCTAATTTTTTTGACATTTGATTAAGCTCATCAAATTCTTTTCTCACAAATTGATAAGAGTTTCTATGAATTGTTGCATCATATAAATCATTAAAAACTTCCGGAGAATTTCCGGTTAGTTCATTGCTTAATAGATTGTGTAGGCTATATTCATTTAAAGAACAGTATCTATACAGTTTTGTTGGGATTCTTTGATTGATTTTTTGTAGTTCTTGTCTTGGAATGTCAAATTTCATTGAAAATCTCTGTAATTCATTTTTTGTATTATCTTTCATAATATAACTAAGCACTTTTTTACCTCTATTTTCATTGGTCATTTTATAGCAAATTATTCTCTTTTAAATATTCAATTCTTTTCTTTATAATCTCATCTCTTGACAGTTTCTCAAACTCTTTATGTGTTAGTGGTAGAGCGTAATAATCTACAGATTTATTTTTCATAGAATCAAACTGTTCTTTTGTAATAGAGTAAGACTCCAAGTCGAACAGATTATCTGATAATTCTTTTAAAATATTGCAAACATCTGCATTAAATGGATGTTCTTTGTCATTGCCGTAGAACACAAGCTTAACATTCCATTTATTTTCATTAATTTCAATGTCATTATTGGGGAATTTATCTTCCACAATTATTTCAAATCCGATTTCTTTTTTAATTGAGAGTTCATACATAAACAACACAAAATCTCTCATGCTTGAAAGACCTAAAGTATAGTCACTTCTTCCGGCAAGCCAATCTAAAGATACATTGAATTTATCGGCAATCTCTATAAGCACATCTATTGTAGGATTATTTTTTCCGTTTTCGTATGCAGACATGGACGGTTGAGGGATTCCTAAAAATTCTGCAAACTCCTTTTGTGTTTTTTTGTTTATAGAACGAAGATATTTTAATTGCTCCGATACAATTTTATTATTCATATTATAATTTAATATATTTATTCTATCTTATTATATCAAATTGAATACTAAAAATAAAGAGAAAAACTGATAAAAATTAGAAATAACTATTAACATATATTAAATAAATTAATATACCAATATATATCGCAAGTTCAAATAAACGAGAAAGGAGGAGAAATATATGAATAATAGAAAAAGAAATAATCAACTAAAAATATATTTAACAGATGAAGAAAAAGAGATTTTTGAAAAGAAAATGAAACTCGCTAATTGTAAAATAATGTCCCACTTTCTTAGGAAATGTATATTAGAAAAAGAAATTTATATTGTAGACCTAGAACCATTTAGAAATCTCCAATGGCTACTTTCAAATGCAACAAATAACATAAACCAGATTTTAAAAGCAACTAATACAACTGGTGTTATTTATAAGAAAGATATTGATTATATGAGAGAAAAAATTGAAAAATTATCAAAAGAAATATGGAATATACATTCCCTTTTATTAAACAGAAGTAAATAGAATTACTTCCTTAAAACATCTTAGACCTGTAAGAAGTTTTAAAAATATGATATAATATAATCAATTGAAATGCCGATTTTTAAAATGACAAGGGAGAGAAATTTATGCAAAACTTTGGGAAAATTATTTTTAAAATAGACAAGGTTCTAGAAGAAAAAAATATAAGTAAAAATAAATTAGAAAAAGAAGCAAACCTTCAAAGGACGCAACTTAATTCTTATTGTAATAATAAAGTTAAGCGAATTGATTTAGAAACTATAGCAAAAATTTGTTGTGTTCTTGAGTGTAAGGTTGAAGATATAGTGGAGTATTGTAGGTGATTAACAATGTATAAATCAATAGACTTATTTGCAGGAATAGGCGGAATTAGGCTTGGTTTTGATCAAGCATTTGGTAATGATATAGAAACAGTTTTTGTGTCCGAATGGGATAAGAAAGCACAAGAAACATATATAGCTAATTTTGGAGAATTACCTAAAATTTTTGGCGATATAACAAAAATCAATGAAATTGATATACCTATCCATGATATTTTATTAGCTGGATTTCCATGCCAAGCATTTTCCTTAGCTGGTCAAAAAAAAGGTTTTGAAGATACAAGAGGTACTTTATTTTTCGATGTAGCTAGAATAGTTGAATTTCATAAACCTAAAGTTGTTTTTTGTGAAAATGTAAAAAACTTGGTAAATCATGACAGGGGTAAAACATTTAAAATTATTAAAAAAACATTAAATGATTTGGGTTATAGAGTTTTTTATAAAGTTATCAATAGTAAAGATTATGGAGTTCCACAAAATAGAGAAAGAATATATATAGTTGCATTTAGAGAAGATATATCCCCTAATAAGTTTATATTCCCAGAAAAAACTGACGATACTAAAGTTATTGCAGATATTATGGAAGAAAAAGAAACTTCTCCTAAATATTATTTGTCTGATGTTTATCTAGAATCTTTAAGGAAACATAAGCAAAGACACCAAGCAAAAGGAAATGGTTTTGGATATGAAATTAGAGATATAAATTCTATTGCGGGAGCTATAGTATGTGGCGGAATGGGAAGAGAAAGAAATTTAATAATTGATAAAAGATTAACTGACTTTAAACCTGTAACTCATATAAAAGGAAAAATAAATAGAGAATATATACGAAAAATGACACCTAGAGAGTGGGCACGATTACAAGGTTTCCCAGATGAGTTTAAACTAGTTGTTGCTGATACTCATCTTTATAAACAATTTGGAAATTCAGTAACTGTTCCTGTAATAAAAGCAATTGCGGAAAATATTAAAAAGCAATTAGAAGGTGTTATAGTTGAAGATGTTGTTCAAAATGAAGAATATTATGAACAATTAGAATTTGCTTGGAGGTAGAAAGTGATAAGTGGAAACAAGGGAGAATGGTCTGAAATATATGTATTATTTAAACTCCTAGCTGATGGGAAAATATACGCTGCTGATAGTGAGCTAAACAAACTTCATGATATTTATTTTCCTATCATAAAGATTATTAGAGAGGAAATATCTGGAGAATTAAAAGAATATAAAACAGGAAAACTAATAGATATTTATGTTAATGGTAAAAAAATAAAATCAGTTGATAGAAGTGAGTTTGAGAAAGAATCGGAGCAGCTTTTTGATGAAATTTGTAATGCAAAGGGTTCTGCATTTCAAATAGAAAAAACCGAGAATTTTATGAAAGGAATATCCTGTTATAAATTATCTGCACCTGCAAGAGATAAAAGTGATATTACTATGAAAATAGTTGATATAAATACAGGGTATTCTCCAACAGTTGGATTTTCAATTAAATCAGAATTAGGATCTTCACCTACTTTATTGAATGCTGGAAAAACAACAAACTTTATTTACAAAATTATTCATAATAATCCGTTATTGGTAAAAGAAACTAATGAAATATACAAAGTTTCAAAAGGTAAAAAACATACTGATGTTAGGGGAAGAATTAAAAGAATAATCGAAGATAATGGACAGCTCGAATATATCAGTATGCAAAATCAAACATTTTCTGATAATTTAGTGCTGATTGATAGTTCAATGGATGATATTATTGCAGAAACTATTTTATATTTTTATAGGGATAATATCAGTAATTGTATTGATATGGTAAAGAAACTGGAACTTGAAAACCCAATGAATTATGGAAATGTTAATGCATATAGGTACAAATTTAAAAAGTTTTTAACAGCAGTGGCGCTAGGTATGAAACCAGCAACAATTTGGGATGGTATTGATGAAGCTAGTGGCGGATATATAATTGTAACCAAGCAAGGCGATGTACTAGCATATCATATTTATAATCGAAATTATTTTGAAGAATATCTGCTCAATAATACAAAATATGAAACAGCATCTACATCAAGACATGGATTTGGAGATGTATATAGTGAGGGTTTAGAAGATTTTATCAAGTTAAATCTTCAAATTAGGTTTAGATAATACGACTGTATGAATTTTAAGATAAGTTTTAAAGGATAATTAATATATTGAAGAACATGAAAAGTTATGAGTATAAACTGCCTACAATTAGTGGTGGTTTTAAAGAGTATACATTAGATAATAATTCAATAATTATTATAGGGGCAAATGGTAGTGGGAAAAGTAAATTAGGCGCCTGGATCGAAGACCAAGATCAAGATATAGTTCATCGAATTGGAGCACAAAGAAAACTTAATTTTAAGTCTAATTTATCGCTTAGTAATTATGATTATGCAAAGAATAAAATAATTTATGGAACAGATGATGAAGATACAATTAAAAGACATAATAAAGGATTCAGATGGGATTGGGGGAAATCTAAAACGACTAAACTGATAGATGATTTTGATGACGTTTTAGCAGCTTTAATAGCGATGTATAACAATGAAACATCAGTATATTTTAAAAATTGTCAAGATGCGGAAAAAAATAATTCTGTAAAGCCTAACACTCCTCTAACTGTTATAGATAAACTAATGGAAATATGGAATAGTATATTTCCACAAAGAAATCTTTTGTTCGAAGAGTCTAAGTTTTATGCCTATGAAAGTAGCAAGCGTTCTGAAAAGTATTCTGCAAACCAAATGAGTGATGGAGAAAGATCGGTATTATACTTAGCTTCTCAAGTTTTAGCTATTCCTGAAAATAAAACTTTGGTAATCGACGAGCCTGAAATCCATCTTCATGGAACAATAATGAATAAGTTGTGGGAAAGCCTAGAAGAATATCGCTATGATTGCTTGTTTATTTATATAACACATGATACAAATTTTGCTGCTTCTCATAAAAACTCAGAAAAGATATGGATAAAGAGTTATGATGGTGCAAATTGGGATTTAGAAAAAATAATTTCTAATGAATTACCAGAAAAGTTACTATTTGATATTCTCGGATCACGTAAAAATATTTTGTTTGTAGAAGGAGAAGAGAGTAGTTTTGACACTCAATTATATTCTATTTTATACCCAGACTATTTTATTATTCCTTGTGGAAGCTGTATGCAAGTGATTATGAGAACAAAATCTTTTAATTCAACTAAAAATATTCATAATAATAATGTTTATGGAATAATTGATCGTGACTTTAGAACTGAAGCTGAAATAAATAGATTAGAAAAAGATAATATTTACACACTAAAGGTTTCAGAAGTGGAGAATTTATTTATTATAGAAGAACTAATCAATTTTTTAGCAGATTATTTAGCCAAAAATTCTAATGATGTA
>QWCD01027774.1_pt1 | contig 10146 bp, 10 predicted proteins | sample 1972461 | NCBI WGS metagenome assembly QWCD01 (sample SAMN09866717, study PRJNA288562) | Human vaginal metagenome isolate term4_vaginal, whole genome shotgun... | isolation source: vagina | host: Homo sapiens | place: USA: California | reverse complement strand
CTCAAGCACTTGCTCTACGTGATTATCGTAAATATGGCAATCGCCACCTGTCCACACGAACTCTCCTGGTTCCAATCCTGCTTGCTGAGCCATCATCATTGTTAAAAGCGAGTAAGAAGCAATGTTGAATGGCACGCCAAGGAACATATCGCAAGAACGCTGGTAAAGCTGGCAAGAAAGCTTGCCGTCAGCAACATAGAACTGGAAAAGCGAGTGACAAGGCGGCAAAGCCATATTCTCTACTTCTGCAGGATTCCAAGCACTGACAATCATTCGACGAGAATCTGGATGATTTTTAATAAGCTCCATAACGTTTGCAATCTGGTCGATTGTTCGATTAGGATTTTCTTGCGTAGGCGCTGGCCAACTACGCCACTGAACGCCGTAAACAGGACCTAAATCGCCATTTTCATCTGCCCACTCATCCCAAATATGCACACCGTTTTCTTGCAACCAGCGCACATTACTAGAACCTTTAAGGAACCAAAGAAGCTCATATGCAAGTCCCTTAAAGAACACTGTTTTTGTGGTTATAAGCGGAAAACTCTTGCTTAAGTCAAATCGAATTTGTTGACCAAAAAGAGATATTGTTCCTGTACCAGTGCGATCCGATTTTAAAGTACCTTCCATAAGTATTTTTCTAACCAAATCCTCATAAGGTGTAGGAATATCGGAAGTAGGTTTCTGTGGTACGCGAGAGCGGATATCCGCAAGTTCTTCTTGAGTTAAAGCCATGAGATTATTTTATCATTAGCTAAATTCAACACCACCAAAAGTAAATATAAGAAATATAAGAACAAGAATCAAACTGAAATCAAAGCATGCTAGTTATAATAGGTTTGTCTTAAAAAATAAAAGTTAAAAACAAATAGACATAAGCACAAACATAATCACAATGTGTTAATGTATAAAAATGCAAAGGAGCAAAAATGACTAGAAGAATATGGGTTGAACGTTTAGAAGACGGGTCTTGGCAAGCACAAAGTGATGATGGTGCAACACTAAAATTTGGTAAAGGAGAAGGACAATTTTCACCTGTGGAACTAATGCAAATAGCTCTAGCTGGTTGCACAGCTTTAAGCAGCCAATACGCTGTTGAACATGCGCTCGGAGAAGGAAAAGGCGCTCGAGTTCTTGTAAATGGAACTTATGATCCAGAAGAAGGAACTTACTTAAGATTCCAAGAGGATGTAACAGTTGATGCTACAAGCGCAAAACCTGCTTTAAACGATGAAAATGCAAAAGAACTAAAAGAACGCATGGAAAGACATATCAACAAGGGTTGCACAGTTAAGCACACTCTTGAACGCGGTGCGCAAGTGCGTGTAACAGTAAATGTAAGACACTAAAAACGCTAAAAATCACAATTTGTGGCGCAATAACTTACACAATGCTACACTTTTAACGTTGTTAGAGCTATTTATGTAACTGGAGGAAACTTTGAAAATCGCGATTTTTACAGAAACATATCCACCATACATAAATGGCGTAGCAACGCAATCATACATGCTTAAAAAAATGTACGAGGAACTTGGACACGAGGTTCTTGTTGTTACGGTTGGATCCGAAAAACAGCGAAAAACTAAGCTTGTAGACGGAGTTGTATACGTTCCAGGAATACTTCTTAAAAAGCTATACAAGTATAGAGTTGCAATTCCGATTGGAAACATGCGCAAAAAATTCCCTATCAACTTTAAACCAGATGTTATTCATATACAAAATGAGTTTGGTATTGGTGAAATAGGTCTAGAAGTTGCTAAAAAAGAACATGTTCCTGTTATTTATACTCTTCATACAGAATACGATAAGTTCCTGTTTTATATTGGTCTAAAGCATTTTACAGAGTTTTCTAGGAATATTTCAGCAAAATATTTTACGCGATTTTCTAAAAATGCAACAATTATTACTAGTATGTCCGCTAAGGCTCAAGCTTATATTGATCGTCAAAAAGTCGATAAAAAAGTTGTTGTTCTTAGCAATGCAGTTGAATATAAAAAGTTCTTGCCTACACCAGAGCGAATTGCTTTTAGAAAAGAATTCCGTAAAAAATACGGTATTGCTGATTCCACGAAACTCTTCGTTTTTGTTGGAAGAATCGGAGCAGAAAAGAATATCTCTGAGCTTATTGACAACTTTATGTATTGCGATTTTCCACGCGAATTAGCTAGACTCGTTGTTATTGGCGGAGGACCTGATTTAGAAGACTTGCGTAAGAAAGTAGCTAGCAAAGGATTTGAAGATAGAATCTACCTACTTGGCCCTATTGAACACACGCAGATCCCTAAGTATTTGCACGCTATGGACTACTACACTACCGCTTCCCTATCGGAAATGCATTCACTTTCTATGCTTGAAGCCATGGCATCTGGATTATTTGCTCTCGTAAAGCACGATATCCCTAATGAGAATCAGATTATTAGTGGCAAAAATGGTTATCAGTGGGATTCTAAAGAAGACTTTAAGCAAGTGTTTAGTCACGTTCTTAACATGAGTGAAGAAGAGCAAGCACAACTAAAAGCAAATGTTCTCGAATACTCAAAGAACAATGACTTTAAAAAGCAAGCTCAAGAGCTAATTAAAATTTATAAACTTGCTATTGAAATGAACAATAACGAACTTGCTAAAAAACGCGCTGCTCGCGAAAAAAGACGCGCACGATTTTTACTTAAAAACAAGTAAAAATCAAACTTAAACAAATAAAAAGCACATAGTACATGCCTGGGCTAGCTTTGCAACAAAATAGCGTCCAAAACACTGTTTTAGTGCTTTGGACGCTATTTTCTACTACAAGCTACTTCTCTACTACAAACTACTAGTGAAGCGGATCAATAGTTTGCTCGATTTCTTTAGCAGCTTCCACACCAGCTTTTGGAACATCAACTGTATGAACGCCACTTATAGAATCAATAGCACTAGTATCATTACTTACCTTAGACTGCTGTGCTACTTGAGCAGCGCTTAACTCCACATACTTACGTGGAACCACATACACCGGTCTAGAAGAATGCTGCAACAAACCTTGGCTAATAGAACCAAGAAGCAATCCTGTAAAACCACCACGTCCTCGTGAACCCACAACAACCAAATCATTGTTTAAGCTCGCTTGAGTCAAAGCGTTTACAGCAGAACCTGGAACTACAGAACGATGAATCTTTAGATTTGGCAAACGCTGCAAAATAGGCTTTACTCTCTCATCAAGATCTTCCATATAAGATCCCATAACAGCAGTGTCACCTTCTGCACCCTGAACGCTAGGAACAGCAGAAATCACATCTAATTGTGCGTTCCAACTATCAGCCAAATCTGCAGCAATCTCAAGAGCTTTTAATCCCCACTTAGACTCGTCGGAGCCAACAGCAATCTTAGAAATCTTATTATTCAAGTGGATTCGTTGACCATCATCATCTGTATATGGAACAACAACAATTGGGCAATAAGCGTAGGCTGGAAGCGAAGAACTTGTCGTGCCAAGCAAACGCTCAGCCAATCCACCTTTACCTCGGTTACCAATAACAATAAGCTGATAGTTCCTAGAAAGCTCTACAAACACAGAAGAAGGATCGCCAGTAACGATTAACGTTGTTGCATCCACACCCTGTTCTAAAGCTACAGCTTTTGCTTTAGAAAGAATTTCCTGAGCGTCTTGATGAGCAACATTATCATCACCAATCGCAGTATAAGTCGCATCAAAAGATACAGCTGCATAACTAGGTAAAGAATATGCACAAACTATTTGAAGCTGTAATCCAGCATGCTTAGCATAATTAGATGCCCACCATACAGCCTTATAGCTCGCATGAGAACCATCAACACCTACAAGAACAGCTTTTTCTTGTGTAATAACACCTTGTGCCATCTAGATCCTCCTAGCATCGCGCGATTTTTTATTTTCTTAAATACTTTAAATACTAGAATAGCGCGTTTAAGGTAGTCGCGTCTATCGCGACACAACAAACCTAAGTATTAATGGCAAAATTAATTAAAAATAACCTAAAAACGTATCAAAACTACTAACAAAAACTAAAAGTTGTATCCATAAAATCATGAATACCACTCAAAATCAAATTGTCAGAAGATTCTACGAATAGAATAAGATCCCGAAAAAACGTATCTAATAGGATCATACTGAGTTCCAGCGTACTGAGAATTAATAACCATTCCATTACCAACATAAATAGATGCATGAGCACCATTGGCAATTATGTCACCAGGCTGGGCCTGAGCTAAACTCGGAACAGCCGTACCTACAGTGGCCTGAGCTCCAGAAGTTCTAGGTAAAGAAATACCCATATTGGCAAAAACGTACTGCACAAAACCAGAGCAATCCCAGCCAGCAGGACTTGTACCACCAGAACGATAAGGCACTTTACCTAAAAACTGAGCCGCAAAATTAAGCATCGCCGAAACAGACTGATTATCTGGAGGAGCAACAAAGTACGTCATAGGTCCAACGCCATTACGCGCTCCAGAACGACTTGCAGTAGCGTCGAAGCCATCAGCAGAATTATTCTGTGCCTGTTGTTGCTGGCGAGCCTGTTCAAGTGCAAGTTCAGCAGCACTCTTAGTCTGCGGAACATCCAAAGACTCAATACTGCCCCAATGAGAATTAGCATCAACATCGGTAGAAGTGGATTCTGTAAACAAATCACGCTTAACATCAGTAATCTTAGGGAAAGAACGTGTAGATGTAACTGCTGATTCTTCAGCAGAAGCGGAAGCACAAGCAAGCGGAATCATAGCAGCAACCAGCGCTGCAGATACAAAACCTGCAAATACAGAAGAAAAAATCTTATCTCGCTTAATCATCATTAGCGATGTTAGCATGTTAATACTACAAACTAAGACCACAAACAAAATTTGCACGCACTATTTACAGCACAAAAATGCACACATACACGCATAACAGCCAAAATAGACTAGAAAACCGCAAAACGTAGTAACAGATATCAATATTAAAATGTCAAAATATTAAAATGCCAAATAGTCTAGTAATGGATAAATTCAAAAGCCGAAGTTTCATTCGGATTTACAACCCTAGAGAAGGTCCTACCATGAAGCTCCGCACTAGACTCAGATGTTTCAATAGAACCATCAGGATTAATTTTTTCAACAACAGCAACATGACCATAAGTACGATTAACGCCAGCCTGACCGCGACCAAACACCATAATATCGCCAACGTGACGAGGCGTACGATCTACCCAATATCCAAGTTTTCGAGCAGTAAAAGCCCACATCCAGCCGTCTCCCATATTGGAACCAACAGGAAGACCAAGCTGATGCCTACGAACATAAACCCACCAAGTGCACTGGCTAAACTCATACGCGTTCCCAGAATCGCCAGAACTATGATTTGGATTAAATCCAGCAGGCAAAGAATTAACGTCTGAATCCATTAAAATAGCAACCTGCGGATTATTCGCAGAAGACTTAGACATTTCAGAAACTTTAAAATCTGAATTAGAACCTAAATCCCACTTAGACTCATGAGACGATCTAGTAGAGAAAGCGTTTAAATCAGCTTCGAGACCAGCAACAGCACTGCTGAACTTCAAATATTTATCAGCACGATCTAACTTTTCACGCTGACTAGAACGAGAAGCAGCTTGATCATTAGAATCATTGGAAAAATTAATCTCAGAAGCATATTGCTTTGAAGCAAAAGAACCCAAACCATCAGTCTTGCTCAAAGCCATAGACGTCAATGCGGCACCAACTATAGCTACTAAAGACGTAGAAACAATAATACAATTCTTACGTTCTCTAGATTCGCGAGCTAAACGAATCTCGCGACGAGTACGAGGAGCAGAAGACATTTGTAAACTCTGAGCCACAGATTCGCTCAAACCCACAACTGCACCATTATTCGCACAAACCGCTTCGGCAGAACGCTCAGAAGTAGCACTGGCAGTATGAGAAGACGAAAAAAGCATAAAAGGCGAAACAAAACGCCCCTTTGCTTTCTTAGCACCATGTGCACCATGTCTCATAAAAAACCACTCCCGAATTGTTAAAGTATCACGTCAAAACGGCACCTACAAAGCTCAAGATTACAACGTGGTGCGGATGTGATAAAAATGGTGTCGAAAAAGAAAATAGTAAAATTTAAACGTATATCATAAACGTATATCATCAAAAAATATAACCAAAAATTGATATTAGACATCACTAGATGTATGGTTAATCATATGAAGCTAGCACCGATTATTAACCCAGATGCACGCAAAGAGACACCAAAGCCATTGCGCGTAGACCTGTGCAAAGCATTTATGGTTGGAACATTTCTATGGCTTATAGCATCAATAATCACTGTTGTGCTCGCAATCTTACACTTTCTACTATGGTTTTTTGCTATAGTTTGCCTTAGCGGATTCGTAATAGGTATTTTGCTTTTAATCTGGGAACACTTTGACCGTTGGGATTATAGAAGACTAGGAAAGTAAAACGCTTAATACAATTAAGCGAACTATTTTGCATCCGATCTTGAAAGCGGAATCGCAAAATTAACCGTAGTACCTTGCCCTGGTCTACTCCACAATGTAATGCTACCGTGATGAGTAAGAGCCACGTGCTTAGCAATAGCAAGACCCAAACCAACACCATCCTGACTGCCGTCATTCTGGTTATCCGAACGATAAAAACGCTCGAAAATACGAGGCTGATCACGCAACGCAATACCAGAGCCACAATCAACAACACGAATCACTGCAAACTGAGAGTCATCAGACTTTAACGCTGAAATCGCCACACTGCTATTTGCTGAAGAATAGATAATAGCATTCTCAACAAGTTTACGCACGGCAGCGCTGATTTGTGAAAAACTGCCTAGAACACTAAGCGAAGAATCAGACTTAACGCAAAGACGCACATTTCGGCTCAAAGCAAGATCTGAAACCTTATTCTGAACATCTTTTAACACGCTCAAGACGTTCACAGCACTCGCCTTAGACACATCTATAGGCTTCTGAGCACTCATAAGAAGCAGAAGATCTTCTAGCATATGTTCCAAGCGTTTAGAAGACCTCTGGGCTTTTAAAGACACTTCCTTAACACGATTAAGAGTAACATTATTATCCTGCAAAAGTTCTATAAAACTAGAAATCATTCGAGTAGAGCTAATAAGTTGTTGAGAAACATTACTTATAAAATCATCTCTAGTCTGCTCAAAACGATGCGCAGCACTCGTATCATTTAAAATAACAACAACCTTGCCTGCTCCAACACTTCCAACAGTAACATTAAGCCAATTAGGTCTAGAAACTGTAGAAGCATCAGACGATTTATCAGTTTTATTCGAGGAAAAGTCGCCAGCAACCGTAGCTGATTTTAATAACACAGCACTGTCACCAGAAAAATTACTATTAAAATCAGAATCTTCACCAATAGTTATATACCGCTCAGGAGTAAAAGTAACTAAATCAAAACTCTCAAAACCGCCAGACTCGCGCACACGATTTACAGAATCCAGAACTCGCGGTTGAACAATAGAATCATCAACAACAACACCAAGCGTATAACTATCAGAACTAGCTCGTAAAACATCATTATCAGCATCGATAACAATAGTCGCAGCAGACAGCATGGATAAAATCGCACACGCATCTGAACTTATATCATCTGAATTATTATCAACTGAATCTTCATCATCTTCATCATCACCAAAATTACGTTTACCTAAAATTTTTAAGATCTTCTTAAAGCTACTACGAAAAATCCTACGCAAACCACCTGCTATAGGATTTACAACAGAACTAAAAAACGGTCTAAAAATACTACGAAATATTGGGAAAAGAGAATCAACAACAAACATAACAACAACAATTGCAACACAAAGCGCAATCAAAGCAAACACTACAAACACCATTAAAGGCGAATATGGCGAATCTTGAAGCATACTCTTAAAGAATACTCTAACGCGCTCACATTTAAGCAACTAATACAGCGACTAATACATTTAACGCACGTGCGCACAGTAGTCTATACTTGATTAGGGCAATCTAAACAAACGCGAATATGCTCCAAACGCAATTGAGCGCGATTGAACGCAAGAAAGGACGCACCATGCGAGTGATTTTCAACGAAGAGATGAAGGCAGTTGCATTAAACATTGAACGCATGGCAGAGCTTGTTGCAAAAGCCATGAACGATGCTGGAAATGCTTTATTAAATGCTGATTTAGAATCTGCACAAGCAGTTATAGACAATGACACTCAACTAGATTCACTAGAAGATAGCGTTATAGATCAATGCTTAACATTGCTAGCTAGACAAAATCCTGTAGCAACAGATTTGCGAGAAGTAGTAGCAACCATGCGTTTGGCTGCGACTTTTGAGCGCATGGGAGATTTAACAAGTCACGTTGCGCAAATCGCAAGAAGAAATTGGCCTGATTGCGCAATACCAAATCAAGCAAAAGAAACTGTTGAAAAAATGGTTGACTTTTTGCATGTTCTTGCAGGTCAATTAACAGACATGCTTTCAAATAGAGACGTTAATGTAGCAGATGCAATTATTCACGGCGACGACGTAATGGATAAGTTGCACGAAGATATTTTTTGCTCTTGTAGAAGGCGAAGATTGGAACGGCACTAGAAAACAGTTGATTGACTTGGTGCTTCTAAGCAGATTCATGGAACGCATAGGCGATCATTCAGTTGCTGCAGCAAGGCAAGTTGTATTTATTGTTTCGGGATTTGACCCAACTAAGAAACCAGAACCAGATAAAGACACAGTTGTAGCATAAAACACAAGTGGCGTAGAACACGATTTTTTAATAGAAACCTAAAACGTAGCTTGTAAAACAAAAGTAGGCTTGCAATTAATTTTGCAAACCTACTTTTTATTTAAGTTAATTTAAGATAATTAAGCTAACTTAAGCTAATCAAACTCACTTTTGACCTTGAGCAGCCACGGCAGCAGCACCAGCAGCAGCAGCTTCTGGATCCAAATACTCGCCGCGAGGCTTGATTGGCTTAAAGTTCTCGTCCAACTCGTAAAGAAGAGGAATAGCCGTTGGAATATTAACCTTGGAAATCTCTTCTTCGCTCAAGTTGTCGAGCATCTTAACGATTGCGCGCAAGCTGTTGCCGTGAGCTGCAATCATTACAGTCTTGCCAGACTTAAGCTCTGGAACAATATCGGACTCCCAGTAAGGAGTTACGCGAGTCACAACATTTGCCAAAGCTTCAGTTTCTGGAACTGGGTCGCCTGCGTAACGAGGATCATTCGTTTGAGAATACTCGTCGTTTGGATCAATCTGTGGAGGTGGAGTTGCGTAAGAACGACGCCAAATCATAAACTTCTCATCGCCATATTCCTGACGAATCTCAGACTTGTTCTTGCCTTGCAAAGCGCCATAGTGACGCTCGTTCAAACGCCAGCTGCGACGAACTGGAATCCACAAGCGGTCTGCTGCATCAAGCGCGTAATTCGCGGTGTTGATAGCACGACGAAGCAAAGAAGTGAACACGATGTCTGGAAGAACGTTCTTCTCTTTAAGAAGCTCGCCACCATGCTTAGCTTCCTCAACACCCTGCTCAGTGAGCGGTACATCAACCCAACCAGTGAACTGATTGGTCTTATTCCATGCGCTCTGACCATGTCGGAGCAATACTAATTTATATGTCATAGTTACCCAGTCTATTCGTTTCGTAAGACWWYGGTCTTATTCCATGCGCTCTGACCATGTCGGAGCAATACTAATTTATATGTCATAGTTACCCAGTCTATTCGTTTCGTAAGACTACTTGCATAAAAGTAAACAAACACGAAAAATTTAATAGAAAAGCCGATGAATGTTTAAACGACATCCAACGGCTTTACAATCTACTAAAATCTATCAATTAGCGAAGAGGCTTAACGAGTGGGAACGTAATCGTCTCGCGAATAGTTGCGCCCGTAAGCGCAATCAGCAAGCGATCAATACCCATTCCCATGCCGCCAGCAGGAGGCATACCGACGCCGAGAGCCTCAATAAAGTCCTCGTCAATATCCATTGCCTCAACATCGCCAGCCAAAGCATCCTTAGCTTGAGCAACAAAGCGCTCGCGCTGCACAACAGGATCGTTAAGCTCGGAGTAGCCGGTTGCAAGCTCAAAGCCACGCACATACAAATCCCACTTTTCAACCATTCCTGGCTTAGTACGG
>QWCD01000418.1_pt1 | contig 10164 bp, 10 predicted proteins | sample 1972461 | NCBI WGS metagenome assembly QWCD01 (sample SAMN09866717, study PRJNA288562) | Human vaginal metagenome isolate term4_vaginal, whole genome shotgun... | isolation source: vagina | host: Homo sapiens | place: USA: California | reverse complement strand
GAATCAAACATTTACAAAAATAAAAATGATAATGAGCTTAACTCCCAATACTTAAACAAGCATGTAAGAGAAAGAGAAGAGCTTGAAGAAAATATAAAAGCTGATATAAGTAGCTTAGAAGATAACAGGATACAAATTGAAAGCAAGAATAAACTTTTAGAAGAACTCTTGGCTGAAGTTGACTCTGGAGATAGGCTAGAAGAACTTTCAAAGGAAATCGAAGGTCTAAAAAATGAAAAAATAGAAATTCAATTGCTTGAAAGGGAAAATAGAGAAAAAATCCTCTACAAGTCCAGGGAAGTTGAAAGAATAAAGTCTGAAATATCCTCAATTGAAGAAAAACTTGAGAATAATAAGAAAATATTAGAAGAGTCTCAAGCTAATATTGAAGCAAAGACTAAATCTAATGAAGAAAATAAAAAATCTCTTGAAGAGATTAGGGAATCAATAGAAAGCTTAAATCTCAAATTAGAAGAAGTCAAGAGAGATTTAGATGAGAAAAATAAGGCTTACTTAGATAAGAGAGAGGAGCTTTCAAATCTTAAGGAGAAATCCCTTATAATAAGTTCTGAAATAGAAAAAACTGAACTAAAAATTGAAATGAACAGGAATAAAATTTCTAGTGAAGTGGGTAGACTAAAGGAAGATTACAACATCCAGGATTATCACGACTTTATTGATGATAATCTTATGGACTTAAAAGAGGGGACTCTTAGAAGGCTAAAGAAAAAAGTTCGTGACTATGGAGAAGTAAATATTTCTTCTATTGAAGAATATAAACTTGTAAAAGAAAGATGCGATTTTTACACTTCACAAAGAGATGATTTGATTAAGTCTAAGGAAGAAATTAAATCTATTTTAAGTAAGCTTGATCATGAGATGAAAAAATTATTTAACGAAGCCATGGAGGAAATTTCTGGAAACTTTACTGAAATTTTTAAAATTTTATTTAATGGCGGCCGTGCAGAGATAAGCATAGAGGGAGATGTATTAGAATCAGGAATTGAGATCAAGGCATCACCTCCAGGCAAGAGGCTACAATCCCTTTCTCTATTATCAGGTGGCGAAAGGTCCCTTACTGCAGTTGCTCTATTGTTTGCCCTACTAAAGTACAGGCCAGCATCTTTTTGCATCCTAGACGAGATCGATGCAGCCCTTGATGATGCAAACATCAAGAGGTATGCTGATTACCTTTTAACTCTTGAAGGTATTCAGTTTATAATCATTACTCACAGGAAGCTCACAATGGAGATTGCAAAGACTATGTATGGTGTTACAATGGAAGAGAAGGGAATTAGTAAATTATTCTCTGTAAAATTAAAGGATTAGGAGATAGATATGTTTAATTGGTTTAAGGATAAATTTAAGAAAAAAGAAGACAAGGAAAACAAGGAAGAGTTAATTGAAGAGAATCTTTCTGAAGAAGTAGAGTCTAAGGAAGAAGCTGATGAAGAAAATATTTTAACTAATGAAGAGATTCGTGAAGAAGAAGCTCAAGAGATAGAAGAAATTCATGAAAAGCTAGAAGAAGTATCTGAAGGAGGAAATCTTTCTGAAGAAGATGTAAATACTTCAGAAAAAATCCAAGACACAAATGAAGCCTTCAAGGACAAGGAAGTTATTGAAGATGCTTTAGAACAAAAAGAAGAAGCTCAAGAAGAAATAAAGGAAGTTGAAAATACTGAAGAAGTAGTAGAAGAAGAGCCAAAAAAAGTTTCACTTTTCCAAAGGTTAAAGGAAGGTCTAGACAAGACTAGAAAAGAAGTTGGAATTAAAATCAACACTGTCCTAGGTGCCTATGTCAAGATTGATGACGAAATGCTTGAAGACCTAGAGGATATTTTAATCTCAGCAGATATTGGAATGGAAACTACAATGAAGCTAATTGACAACTTGCGTGAAACAATAATCAGGGAAAAGATTAATGACCCACAAGAAGTTAAGCCTCTTTTAATGGCAGAAGCAAAAAAACTTATGAACCCTGAATTAAACACTCCAATTAATACAGAGCCACCTGTAATCATTTTAGTAGTTGGCGTAAATGGAGTTGGTAAGACAACAACTATTGGTAAGCTTTCATCAAGATTCAAAAGAGAGGGCAAGTCAGTCCTTGTTTGTGCAGCAGATACCTTTAGGGCAGCAGCTATTGATCAATTAAAAGAATGGGGCAATAGGGCTCACGTTGATATAATTAGTCACGCTGAAGGATCAGACCCTGCAGCAGTTGTTTTCGATGCAATTGAAGCAGCTAAGGCTAGAAAAACTGACGTCTTAATAGTTGACACAGCAGGAAGACTTCACAACAAGTCTAATCTAATGAAAGAACTTGAAAAAATTAATAGGATTATTTCTAACAAGTTCCCAGAAGCAAATCGTGAAAACTTATTGGTACTTGACTCAACAACAGGTCAAAATGCAATTAACCAAGCAAAGACCTTTAGAGAAGCAACTGACATAACAGGAATTGCATTAACAAAGCTTGACGGAACAGCCAAGGGTGGTGTTGTCGTTGCCCTTCAATCAGAACTTGGAATTCCTATTAAGCTAATTGGAGTAGGGGAAGGCATAGATGACCTTCAAGACTTCAACATCGATAACTTCTTGGAAACAATTTTTGGTTAAAATTCATAAAAATATTTAGTAGGTCTTAGGGCCTACTTTTTTATTGCTAACTTTTAAGTGATGGTTTTTGTAAAATTATTTGAATGATTTCTTGTGGAAAAATTATTTTAAAGAGTTTGAAAATTTCAAAAATAAAATTTTATGAAGTTATAAAAACCTATTAAGTCATAAAACTTATAAACTAATAGGAAATTAGGAAGTCATAAATTCTTATGACGTTATATGATTTTGTTATTTTATAAAAATTTAAAAAGTTATTAAAGTCATTGAATTGGGTGTCTACAGATAATAGAAAAAAAACCTAGAAAACAATAAAAAAACTAAAAAAATTTAAAATAATTGTTGACATTAAGTGGGCTATTAGTTAGAATTAGATAGGTCAAGTAAAGAGGTTGACCTCTCAAGAAAAATGGTGATATAATGAATGAGAAATTTTTCAGGATGAACAGCTTACTTGATTTCTACGGAAAGCTTCTTACTGAAAAGCAGAAGAAGGCTGCCCTAATGTATTATGTTTATGATTGCACAATTAACGAGATTTCATCTGAACTTAATATATCTAAGCAAGCAGTATTCGACAACTTAAAGAGAGCAGAGAACAACTTAGAGGAGTTTGAAGCAAAACTTGAGTTAATAAAAAATGCAAAAAAAGAAGAAGCTAATAAAGAAATAAAAAATGAAAAAATAGAAAGAATTTTAGAAAGTATAGAAAAAGAAAGTCTAAGTGAAAACAATAATTTAAAAATTAAAGAGCTTAGAGAAATACTTTTTGACTAGGAGGTGGATTTTTGGTATTCGAAAGTTTATCCGATAAATTGCAAAATACTTTGCAAAATTTAAGAGGTAAAGGTAAATTATCTGAAAAAGATATTGACGCAGCAATGCGTGAGGTAAAACTTGCACTTCTTGAAGCTGACGTAAACTTCAGAGTTGTAAAAGACTTTGTTAAGACAGTAAAAGAAAGGGCTTTGGGAAAAGAAGTTTTAGAATCCCTAACTCCCGGCCAGCAAGTAATAAAAATTGTTAATGAAGAACTCACAAGTTTAATGGGTACTAGCGAGGTTAAAATTGACTTCTCAAAGAAACCAACTGTTATAATGATGTGTGGTCTTCAAGGTGCAGGTAAAACTACTACAAGTGGTAAGCTTGCCAATAAATTAAAAAAAGATGGAAAGAGACCTCTTTTAGTTGCTTGTGACGTTTACAGACCCGCAGCTATAAAACAACTTCAAGTTGTAGGTGAGTCTGTTGATACACCAGTATTTACTATGGGAGATAAGATTTCTCCAGTTGATATTTCCAAGGCAGCTCTTGAGCATGCCAAGAAAAATGGAAATGACGTTGTCATCATAGATACTGCAGGTAGACTTCACATAGATGAAGCCCTTATGAAGGAGCTTCAAGATATTCACGAGGCACTTGAACCATCTGAAGTTCTTCTTGTCCTTGATGCAATGACAGGTCAAGATGCAGTAAACGTTGCTGATACCTTTGATGACATGTTGAAGTTAACAGGTGTTATCTTAACTAAGCTTGATGGTGATGCAAGAGGTGGAGCTGCCCTTTCAATTAGGTCAGTTACAGATGTTCCTATTAAGTTTATCGCAAGTGGCGAAAAAATGGACAACATTGAAGTCTTTCATCCAGATAGAATGGCTTCAAGAATACTTGGAATGGGAGATGTGCTCTCCCTAATCGAAAAGGCACAGTCAGCTGTTGATGATAAAAAGGCAAAGGAACTTGAAGAAAAACTTAGGAAGTCAACTTTCACTTTTGAAGATTTCCTAGACCAAATGCAACAAATGAAAAACATGGGGCCACTTGAAGACATAATAGGAATGATTCCTGGTATGAACAGCAAGGCTCTAAAGGGTATTAAATTACCTGATAATGAATTTGCTAAGGTAGAGGCTATTATTCTTTCCATGACAAAGAAGGAAAGACAAAAGCCAGAAATTATAGATTCTTCCAGAAGGAAGAGAATAGCAAAGGGATCTGGAACTAGTCCAGCCGATGTAAACAAACTGATTAAACAGTTTAAGGACATGAGAAAGATGATGAAACAATTTGGAAACATGTCCAAGACAATGGGAAAGAGAAAGTTTAAATTACCTTTTTCCTTTTAAGTTAGCTTATATATTTTAATATATAAATTTTTTTGTGGAGGTGAATAATTTGGCAGTTAAAATTAGACTTAGAAGAATGGGTGCTAAGAAAAAACCCTTTTATAGAATAGTTGTAGCAGACTCTAGAAGTCCTAGAGATGGAAAATTCATCGAGGAGATTGGTTATTATAACCCACTTACAACTCCTAAGGAAGTTGTTGTAGATGCAGAAAAAGCTAACAACTGGATTAAGAATGGTGCAAAACCTACTGATACAGTTGACAGACTTTTCAGAGAAAACTCAGTGTACAGCGCTGGTGCAAACTCAAATAATACAGCAGAAGCAAGTGAATCAGAAGCTACTGAATAACAGTATGTTTGGAGGACCAAATGGTTGAATTAATTGAATATATTGCTAAATCTTTAGTTGACGATCCTTCTTCAGTTGATGTGGCAATGACTAAGAATGATAATTCAATTGATATTACTCTTAAAGTTGCATCAAATGATATGGGAAAAGTTATTGGCAAACAAGGCAGAATTGCTAAGGCAATAAGAGCAATTTTAAAAGCTGTTTCACTAAAAGAAGATGTAAAGGTTAATTTGGAAATTGAAGAATATTAAAGATTCAATTACTTGCATTGGTAAAATAATTAATACTCATGGCATTAAAGGAGACCTTAAGGTTGATCCTTATACCTTTGACAAAAAGAGGTTTTCTAAACTGGAAAGTGTATTTGTAGGAGAAGATTTAAAAGAATTTTTTATTAAAAGAGTTCGTGTTAATGATTTTGTCTACTTAAGCTTTGAAGGTTATGAAAATATAAATGATGTTCTTAACTTAAAGGGATCTAACATTTATATTAAAGATGAAGACAGGTTAGAACTTGAGGAAGACCAGTATTATGTTTCCGATTTAATTGGAAAAGAAGTTTATGACACTGATGGTAATTACATTGGAGTCTTAAAGGAAGTATTGGAATATCCCGCTAATGATATTTTTGTCATAGAAGGCAAGGATAAGGAAACTTATCAAGTGCCAGGAGTAAAAGAATTTATTAAAAAGATAGATTCAACAATAACTATTAAGTTAATAGAAGGAATGATTTTGTGAAAATTAGTGTTTTAACATTATTTCCCGATTTCATAAATAATATTAGAGATTTTTCTATTGTTGGAAGATCTATTGGCCAAGGAAAATTAGAATTAGAAACTGTAGATATTAGAGATTTTGCCATCAACAAATATTTACAAGTTGATGATTACCCCTATGGCGGTGGACCTGGTATGCTGATGCAAATTAAACCAATAGTAGAGGCAATAGAATCTGTAAAGACAGAAAATTCCAAAGTTTATTATATGTCCCCACAGGGCAAGGTGCTTACACAGGATAAGCTAAAAGAACTAAAAGAGGAAGAACACATAATTCTTTTAAATGGTCACTATGAAGGTATTGACAATAGGGTCATTGAAAATTATGTAGATGAAGAAATTTCCATTGGTGATTATGTTTTAACTGGTGGAGAGTTGGCATCTATGGTTATTATTGATGGCGTGTCAAGACTACTTGATGGTGTACTTGCAAGTGAGGAGTCCTTTGAGGATGAATCACACTACAATGGACTTTTAGAACATCCCCAATACACAAGACCAAGAGAATTTAGAGGACTTGAAGTTCCTGACATTCTTTTAAGTGGAGATCATGAAAAAATTAGGAAGTATAGACTTAGAGAGTCAATTAAAAATACTTTACAGAAAAGGCCAGACTTATTAAAAGATAAAACCTTAAATGATGAAGAAAAAGATATTTTGAAAGATTTACTGGAAGGAGGTAAAGACAATGGATTATATTAGAGCAATTGAAGCTGAACAAATAAATGAAAACTTACCTAAATTTAATGTTGGAGATACAGTTAGCGTTCACTACAGAATTATCGAAGGCGAAAGACAAAGAATCCAAGTATTCGATGGTACTGTTTTAAAAATTCAAGGAAAAGGCGCTAGAAAGACTTTCACAGTAAGAAGAATTTCTTACGGTATTGGAGTTGAAAGAACTTTCCTACTTAACTCACCAAGAATTGCTGATCTTGTAGTTACAAGAAAGGGTAGAGTTAGACGTGCTAAACTTTACTATCTTAGAGATAGACAAGGTAAGGCTGCAAAAGTTAGAGAAAAGACAAATTACTGAGAATGGGACTTTAAGTCCTATTTTTAGTATCTTTTATTTTGAGCAAATAATTTAATAAAGGGTGATAAATATGAAAAAACTTTTTATGGGACTCTTATTAATAGTAGTCCTAGCAGCTGGTGCATTTTTATTTGTTGAAAATAGAGGAACTAGCAAAATCTCAACTAAGTACGATAAGTTTAACTTTTTGACAGAAGACAAAGACATTGATAAAGACGATTTTTGTATTGAAGATGGAATGATTTACCTTTCACTAGACTACATAAAAGAATATCTTGATAAGGGAATCGAATATGATGAGTCAACAGGTGAAGTAAAAATCAACAACAATCATGCTAATAAAATTTTAAAATTAAATGAATATGAAGCAAAGTTTAACAGTGGGACAATTGACTTAAGAGCTCCTGTTATTGAAAAAAATGGAAAGATTATGCTTCCAATTGAAGCCTTTATCTACGACTATGATGTTAGATTAAGGTACAACAAGGACATAAGACTATTGCTTCTTGACTACAGGGACAAGGAGTATGACCTAACTAAGACTACATCAGAAACTCTATTAAGAGAATCTGCTTCTAAGAGGAGCCCAATTATAAAGAAGCTCCCAAAGGGAGAAGAACTTTATGTCTATGAAGAAAAGGGTAAGTTCTACAAGGTTAGGATGCCAGAAGGGTATGCCGGGTATGTTTTAAAGAAGGACCTTGACCAAAATTTTGAAAAAGTTTCTTTCAAGTCAACTTCAAAAAAAACATCTGACGGTCCAATTAACTTAACTTGGGATTACACTTATGCAGAACATTCTGAAGATAAGATAAACCAAATTAAGGACATAAAGGGACTCGATGTAATAATTCCAACATGGTTCTCCATTAGAAATGGAAATGGAGATATGATTGACAGGGGAAATCAAAATTATATTAAAAAATACAAGGACTTAGGAATAGACGTCTGGGCATATCTTGATAACTCCTTTGATCCAAATATAACTCATGAGGCCCTATCAAATGAAAACACTCGTAAAAAAGTTATAAATAAGACTCTTGAGCTATGCAAAAAGTATGGCATGAAGGGAATAAACATTGACTTCGAACATACAAAGATTGACGATAGAGATTATATAACAGACTTTGTAAGAGAATTTAGACAAGCAGCAGGCAATGACTTCATAATAACTGTTGACGTTACACCGCAAATATCAGCAGATGTTACAAAGGAACCTTATGACAGAAAGGCTCTTGCTGAGATAGCTGACTACATGGTAGTAATGGCCTACGACCAACACTGGGGATCTTCTGATAAGGCTGGATCTGTTGCCCAATATAAATGGGTAGAAGGATCTGTCAACGTATTATTTAGAAGCATTCCAAATAAAAAAATGATTCTTGGTGTTCCACTTTACACAAGATTGTGGAAGGAAGCTGGCGGCAAGGTAACTTCTAAGACAATTTCTATGGATGAAGTTGCAAGAATAATTGCAGCTAAAGGTTTAAAACCAGTTTGGGACAAAGAATCACAACAAAATTATATTGAATACCAAGAAAACAATGCAGACTATAAAATTTGGATTGAAGATGCAAACTCACTTGAGAAAAAGGTATCTCTTGTTAACAAATATAACCTAGCAGGCGTTGGAAGCTGGAGACTGGGCTTTGAAACTCCAAATATATGGGATGTAATATCAAAGGAACTTGACAAAACAAACTAAAAATTGACAATTCAACTATTAAAGTATAAAATCATTTTGTAAAGATGTTGAAAAATTTTAATTAGGATGTGTTTAAAAATTTTACCAGATACACATAAAATCGTGGCAAAAATTGTCCACGATAGAATAAAAGATAAATACAATGTCAATTTAAATTTAGAAAAAATGCTTTGGGGATCAGTTGCGCCCGATGTCCTTCCTTATTATAAGTTGAAGAGACATTATTTCGACGAATCTGGAGACTATATAGCAAAAGAAATTACAAAATTAATTTTCTTTTCAAGGTTTTCTTATTCTGAAGGAAATGAAAGCAAACTATTAATTAACTATGTGAGCAGGAGGCTTGGCATAATAATGCACTATCTATGTGATTTTGTTTGCTATCCTCACGCCTACAGAATGACTTTCGTAGAAAATTTGAGAAAACACGTTAAGTACGAACAAGACTTAGCTCTTTATGCAAGAGAAAATAAATATCTAGAAAAAGATTTTTCATCTGTAATTAGTATAAATGATATTAGTTTTTTAGAAGATTCTGACATGAGGCTTGAAGAAAGAGTTAAGAAGTATTTAATAGATGTAATAGACCAATACAAGGAGTCAAATCATTCCTTTGATAATGATTTGAATTTTGCTTTAAATCTTTGTACAAATATTTCTGTTTTAGTTATTGAATCAAGTCTCCAATTTCAAGGAGATTTTGATATACAATATATTTAAAAGAAATCTTTCACTCAATGTGGGTGGAAGATTTTTATAATTAGGGAGGAAAAGATGAGGAACAACTCTAGTGCTACAAAATTAGATCTTAGAGAGACACAAATTGCAATTAAGTCAGTTAAGGATTACTTTCAAAGAGATTTGGCAAACACTTTAAATCTACAAAGGGTTTCTGCACCTCTTTTTGTAAGACCTGAAACTGGACTTAACGACAACTTAAATGGAGAAAAAGCTGTAGACTTTAATCTTAGACAATATGGGATTAATGTTGAAATTGTTCAATCTCTTGCTAAGTGGAAGAGGAATGCCCTTAAGGACTACAATTTTAATATGTATGAAGGAATCTACGCAGATATGAATGCCATTAGGGCAGAAGAAGAACTTGATGAAATTCACTCTTCTTATGTAGACCAATGGGACTGGGAAAAAATTATAAATAAGTCTGATAGAAATAAGGAATATCTTTTCTTAATTGTAAGAGAAATTTATTCTGTATTTAAAAGAACTGAAGAATATATTAACCAAACTTATCCATACATTCTTTCAAAGAAGCTTCCAGAAGAAATCTTCTTTATAACTTCCCAAGAACTAGAAGATATGTATCCAGGAAAAACTTCTAAGGAAAGAGAAAAATTAATTTGCAAGGAAAAGGGTGCTGTGTTTATCATGGGTATTGGACATAAATTAAAGTCTGGTGAGCCACACGATCACAGATCACCTGACTATGATGATTGGGACTTAAATGGAGACATCTTGTTCTGGGATGAAGTCCTAGATAACTCTCTTGAAGTTTCAAGCATGGGTATCCGTGTTGATGAAAAATC
>QWCD01000641.1_pt1 | contig 10186 bp, 11 predicted proteins | sample 1972461 | NCBI WGS metagenome assembly QWCD01 (sample SAMN09866717, study PRJNA288562) | Human vaginal metagenome isolate term4_vaginal, whole genome shotgun... | isolation source: vagina | host: Homo sapiens | place: USA: California | reverse complement strand
TAGAGAATAACGCCTAAACTGATCACAATAATAGGAATAGTCACTAGGTAAGTCTGGCTAAGGGCGAGACTGGAATGAATAGCCATGACTAAAGCAAATAAGAGTAAGGCAGGGGCTAATAAGAACATTCTTAACACCATCATAGTAGTCAATTCAATCTGCATAATATCGGTGGAGGAACGGTTAATCAAAGAAGCTGTACCGAAGGCATCAAGATCATCTTTGGCTAATTTTTGAACTTTATGATAGAGGTGGTTTCTAAGATCCTGCCCGAGGTTTTGAGAGGCTTTAGAAGCAAACCAAATGTTAAGCATAGCAGATGAAACGATCAGTAGGGTGACGATTATCATTTTTACACTGATGAAACGAAGGGCAGACATATCTCTAGGAATGATCGCTTGATCAACGAGAGAAGCGGTAATTGTTGGAAGGATTAATTCAAAAAAGCCTTGAATGAAGGCAAAAAATACAGAAAGAAAAATAAATTTCTTGGGAATTCTTTTGAAAAGATATAACACGTTAAGAAGCTCCTTTCTTTATAGTAAGCATGAGATGTTTTTTGAGTTGGGATAAGTTTTGAGTGAGAAGTTGGTTATTTTTTTCTCCGAGATAGGCCTTGAAATCATTCTCTAAGTCAGCGAAGAGGGCTTGCAGTTTAATGATCTCACTTGTCCCTAGTGGGGTTAGGAAGACTTGTTTTTCGCGGTCGTTCGTAGGAGAGCTTTCTCGATAGATGTAGCCTTTTTGTTCTAAAGAACGAATCATATGGGTGATAGTAGCTTCTGGTTTCATTAAGTAAGTTGCTAGATCCCGTTGGTTCGTTGAAGGGTGTTGATGAATGAATTCTAAGGTTTTAGCTTGCATAGCATTCAGCGAAGAATTTTTAAGACGCTGTCTAATGAGATCTTGTTCGAGGTTAGAGAGTTGAAGAATCAAGGTCACAAGGCTATCCTGTGTCAAAGTTATCGGTCTCCTTTCTAGCGTTTGATTTTATTTTTAACAAAGGTAGTGATTAGCATACCAAGATATACTTGTAATTACAAGTATTTAGCTCAGGCAAATAAATCCTCACGGAGACTATTAAAAGGCCTAATAAGCATGTTATAATACAATTAATTTGGTGTATTTTGCGTTTTTTAAGAGAGCAGTTGCCAAAAATGACTATAAAGCAAGAATTCAACAAAGAAAGGGGTCAAGCAATGGGAGAAAGTTATCCATATAGTGTACAACTTAAGGGGGTCAGTAAGTCGTATACCGATCATTGTGTCTTAGACAACATTGATATGGAACTAGAGAAGGGTAAATTTTATACCTTGCTAGGACCTTCAGGATGTGGAAAGACGACGATTCTACGTTTGATTGCTGGCTTTTCATCAGCGACAACAGGCGAGGTTTTTCTAAACGGACAATTGGTGAATGAAGTACCAGCTGAAAAGCGACAAGTGAACACAGTTTTTCAGGACTATGCGCTTTTTCCTCATATGAATGTGTACGATAATATTGCTTTTGGCCTTCGCGTGAAGGGCGTAGAAGAAGCAACCATTAAAGAAAAAGTCAAAAATGCTTTAGCTTTAATTCAACTTTCTGGGTATGAGTTGCGGGATATTCAAGCTTTGTCTGGGGGACAAAGGCAGCGGATTGCGATTGCACGAGCTATTGTTAATGAACCAGACGTCCTTTTGCTAGATGAGCCGCTATCTGCCTTGGATTTAAAATTACGAACAGCTATGCAGTATGAACTTAGAGAGTTGCAACGCAGACTAGGGATTACCTTTATCTTTGTTACCCACGATCAAGAAGAAGCCCTCGCTATGTCTGATTGGATTTTTGTGATGGACAATGGGAAGATTGTTCAGTCTGGCCCCCCTAAGGATATCTATGATGAGCCTATCAATCGCTACGTTGCTGAGTTTATTGGAGAAAGTAATATTCTTCCTGCCACGATGTTGGAAGATTATAAGGTGCGTTTTTTGGGGAAGGTATTTGTTTGTGAAGATGCCGGAATGAATCCAAATGAATCGGTAGAGGTAGTCATTCGTCCGGAAGATCTAGCAATTTCTAGTGAGAAGAAAGGACAGATTGAAGCCAGAGTGGATACGGTTCTCTTCCGTGGGGTTTTCAATGAGATCATTGCTACTGACCAAACAGGCTACCAATGGCGGGTCCATACAACCAAAAGTTTTGAACATGGCCAAATCATTTATTTAGAGATTGAACCCTATGATATTCACGTGATGCGTTTTGGGGAATCGGAAGAAGATTTTGATGCGAGACTTGAGCAATACAGCGAGGGGGACGACGATGACTAAAAAATACGGACTCTATGTCTGTACTTATTATTTATGGATGGCTTTATTTGTCGTTTTACCGCTCTTGCTATTGGTTTACCAATCCTTTTTTGATACGAGTGGGCAATTTTCATTGGTGAATTATCAAACCTATTTTTCTTCCCCAGCTTATCTTAAAATGACTTTAAATTCCTTTATCTATGCCTTAGCCGTTACTTTTTTTACTTTAGTTTTAGCCTATCCTTTTGCTTACTTTTTGTCTCTTTTAAAGCATAAGAACTTGGTCCTTTTGTTAGTGATCCTACCGACATGGATTAACCTTTTGTTGAAAGCTTACGCCTTCATCGGTTTGTTTAGTCAGGAAGGAACGGTGAACCATGTCTTGGGTTTCTTGGGGATAGCACCTCAACAGCTTTTATTTACCCGAATGGCTTTTATTCTAGTTCTGGTCTACATTGAGCTGCCTTTTATGATTCTTCCCCTTTTTCAGTCGATCGATAAGATTCCAAACGCTCTAACAGAAGCGGCAAGAGACTTAGGGGCTAGTCCCTTACAGAGCTTTTGGAAAGTCACTGTTCCCCTCTCTCTTTCTGGAATTCGAAGTGGTGTTCAAGCGGTATTTATTCCTTCTCTCTCTATGTTTATGATTACCCGATTGATCGGGGGTAACCGTGTGATTACTCTAGGGACTGCGGTTGAAGAACACTACTTAGTCACTCGAAATTGGGGGATGGGTTCGACGATTGGTGTTGTCCTGATGGGAATGATGTTTCTGGTGATGGCCTTGTTAAGGGATAGAAAAGGGGGTAAAAAAGATGAAAAAATATAGCTTTGGAACCCGCATCTATTTAAGCCTTATGTTTTTAGTTCTTTATTTGCCGATTTTCTATTTAATTTTTTATTCCTTTAATAAAGGGACGACGATGAATCACTTTGAAGGCATGAGTTTGATTCACTACCGAGAGTTACTGGAAGATACTCGTCTCTTAGGCAATGTTGTGAATACACTCATCATTGCTCTTCTGTCAGCAGTGATAGCGACGGAGATAGGGACCTTTGGAGCGATGGCTATTTATTTCATGAAAAATCGCTTTTATAGGCACTGGTTATTGAATTTAAATAATATTTTGATTGTAACACCTGATGTGATGATAGGGGCAAGTTTTTTGATCTTGTTAACACGGGTGATCGTTATTAAGTTAGGCTTTTGGTCGGTTTTAGTAAGCCATGTTGCCTTTAATATTCCTATTGTGGTTTTGATGGTGTTGCCTCGATTAGAGGAGATGAATGATAACCTCTTATTAGTTGCGAAAGATCTCGGAGCTAATGTTCATCAAATTTTAGTACAGGTTATTCTTCCCGGCATTCAGAAGGGGATTTTTTCTGGTTTCTTAATGGCGCTCACCTATTCCTTTGATGATTTTGCAGTCACTTTTTTTGTTACCGGTAATGGATTTTCAACTTTAGCTTTGGATATTTATTCCAGAGCTCGACGGGGTATTTCCCTAGAAATTAATGCCTTATCGACTTTGATTTTTGGAGTGTCTTTGGCCTTTGTCATTGGGTATTATTTTATTCAAGTACGTCAAATCAAAGATGAGAAGAAAGGTTAGGCGGTCCTATGCGAAAAATAATTCTAGGAATGTTGTCAGTGTTAGCGGTTGTGGCAGGTCTATACTTAGGTAAGGAAAGCCTAGTCCCCAAGCAGGATCGAAACGCTGAGAAGACGGTTCATTTCTATAATTGGGGAGATTACATTGATCCTGACTTGCTGAAACAATTTGAAGAAGAAACGGGCTATCATGTTGTCTACGATACCTTTGATTCCAATGAAGCTATGATGACTAAAATCGAACAGGGAGGCACCGATTATGATTTAGTGGTCCCTTCAGATTATATGTTGAATAATATGATCAAACATCATTTGCTTTTGCCCTTGGATCACGAAAAATTGCCGAACTTTAAGTATATGGATAACAGACTTTTGAACTTAGATTTTGATTTAGGAAATAAGTATTCTGTTCCGTATTTTTGGGGAACTTTAGGGATTTTGTATGATACGAGACGTGTCTCTCCTGAAGAGATCACTTCTTGGAAAGACTTGTGGAATCCCAAATGGAAAAATAGTTTGTTGGTTATTGATGGGGCTAGAGAAATGCTGGGCGTCAGTTTACAGTCCTTAGGTTATTCGGTGAATGAAGTGGACGATACAAAACTAGAAGAAGCCAGTCAGCAGCTGAAAGCTCTCATGCCCAATATTCAAGCTCTGATTACCGATGAGATTAAAATGTATATGATTCAAGGACAAGCCCCGCTCGCTGTGACCTTTTCAGGAGAAGCAGCCATGGCTATGGAGAAGGCGCCGTATTTAGCATATTTTCTTCCTAAAGAAGGTTCTAATATTTGGTTTGATAACCTCGCTATTCCCAAAACGGCACATAATTTAGAAGGAGCCTATGCTTTGATGAATTTTTTGATGCGGCCGGACGTTGCTGCTAAGAATGCGGAATATATTGGCTATTCAACGCCGAATAAGGCCGCCAAAGAGCAAATGGATCCTGATCAAATCAAAAATTCTATGTTTTATCCTTCAGAAGAGGTGATGAGTCGTTTGGAAATTTATAAAGATCTTGGTCAGGAACGCTTGATTTATTATAATGATCTGTTCTTAGAAGATAAGCTCAGTCAATAAAAAAATCCGCTAACTTTTGTATGGAGAGTTAGCGGATTTTTATTAAGGCTCTTTTGATTATTCACCACCAGTAATCCCAAAGGCTTCCCCAGTGATTTTCTCAGCGGATTCTGAAGCGAGAAATACGGCGAGTCTACCGATTTCTTCAGGTTCAATTAATTGTTTCATCCATTGAGCGCCTAAGATATGCCTTTCTAAGGCTTCTTGTTCTTGGCTAGCGAGGGTAGCTAATTGCCCTTGAATAAGGGCAAGTGTTGGCGGCATCTGGCAGGATGCAATTGGCCGTGATGTCGTTCTTCGCTTCTTCCATGGCCACCGTATTCGTAAAGCCGATCTGCCCATGTTTTGCGGCTACATAAGCGGATTTGTACTTATCTGGACGTCTACCGTGCCCACAGGAAATGGTGATCACTCGACCAAATCCTGCTTCTTTTATAGAGGGAAGGCAATGTTTAGTCATCAAGAAGGTTCCTGTTAGAATCGTTGACAGGATTTGATTCCAATCCTCTAGAGGAAAATCTGTAACAAGGATGAATCCTTTACAAGCCTGCATCTGCCACTTTATCTTGTATCTCTTGGCGAATACGTTCAGCCACAAGAGTACTTGATCCTCTTAAACTTCCATCATCAGGTTCACTATCACCTGTTGTATCAATATTTTCAGCGACATCATAAAGGTAAATACGGACAATGTTACGAAGGGCGGCGTCGCATTGAAGGGAGAGATATTCTTTATAATTATCGACTTCAAAGACAGCCTTAGCGGTATCTTTGACTTGCCAGATGACAGCTACAGCGATTTCGATAGGATTTCCTAAGACATCGTTGATCTTTTGACGCCCATTCGAGAGGGTCATTTTTTTTAGGAAGATTGCCTTTTTAGAAGGAGTTACATTAGTGGTTGTTGTGTCATCAATAGAGATGCTGGTTGAAGTTGAATGAACATCTCCAGATTGCCTAAGCTGGGTATGGGAGGCAGGGTTCACTGCAACTGAGAAGGGATTTACAAAGTAAATGCCTGCTTCTTTGATGGTCCCTGTGTAATGTCCAAAAAGGGTAAGAACTAAAGCTTCGTTAGGTTTCACAACTTTTATCCCGAATGGAAGGAAGAGATCGAATATCAATAAAAGGATACTCAATGTCAACAATTTGTAACTGTTATGCTGAATAGATAGAATAATTAAAACAATGTCAACGAAAAGAAATCCGATAAAAAAGATGAAAGCGCTCATTCCCTTCATGGACTTGATTAATTTTTCTTCCATAGTAAAAAACTCTTTCTTTAAACATGTGCTATCTATTTGATATCATTATTTAGAGCACTTGTGGACTTGTCAATGAAAGATATAATGTAAGAAATGAGAGAGGAGGAAATCCAATGAAAACTGTTCAAAGGATAAAAGAGTTGGAAACATTTTTTTCAGGACAGGAAGGTGAAAAATGTTGGCGACATCTTCAAGAAGTTCTTCCTATTTATGGCCAACAAGGGCATTACAAAATAAAACCTATTCGATCCCTGCCGAACGCTTATGAAATGCGCATCAAAAAAGGAAAGGGCAGTTATCGATTAGGCTTTTTTGAATCTGAAAGGGACTATACGCTTTTTTATGTGAGTGAGACCCTTCAGAAGGTTAAATTTGATCGAGAAGCTTATAAAGTCGCTCAGTCTTTGAAATAGAGTTTATGACTACGAGGGAATTCACGTTGCCAAAGGGCGCGAAGTTGCTTTTTGAGGGTAGGGGAATGGACATCTTCCTCCCATAGCTTTGAAGTATAGCCTTCTTCTTGAATGATAAGACGCTGACCGCAACGTTGGATAGCTAGAGAGCGATCTTTCTTTAAAGTATAAAAAGTTAAAGAAAAGTCGCCTGAATTTTTAAGGGCGCGTTCGAGCGTTTTTTGAGCTTGTTTTTCTCCGATTAACCGCATAAGACCCCTCCTTTAGGTGAATAGTAAAAGCAGAAAAAGCTTGAGGCCTTTCTTCAATAGAAGAGACCTCAAGCTTTTGTGCTGCAGAGAATTAGATTGACTTCATGGAAGATAAGGCTGAGAGTAAGTTTTCTTGGTTGGCTTCAATGAAGGCCACTTTGGCCTCAATGAGGCGAATGTCCATGAGAATTTCTCGACCAAGACCTGGGGTATCCTTCTTAGGAAGGAAGAAGTTCTTGAATTCTTCTAGACGTTTGGACGTATGCAAACAATGAGCGGTCACTGTGATAAAGGTGGCGAATTCCATATCTCCGCCAACCGTTTCTTCTAACCAAGCCCATTCCTCTTGCAACCATTCCCAGGCTTTTTGTTCGCCGAGAGGGTTCGTGAGTACGCCACGATACCATGCGCGAAGATCTTGAGGCTTAATGACTTGGCTGTCTTTGAATAGAGAAAGAATGTGATCAAGCATTTCAGAATCTTTGGTATGCGTGATGGCTTGGCGAAGGTCCGCTTTATAACTGGCATTGGAGCTGGTTTGATAGGTATCTAACAAGTCCTTCAAGAAGTCCTTATCCGCAAAATGTTTGACTTCGTTTTGAAGAATTAAGCCACGGATTGCTGCTGGAAGATGAGCGTGCTGTTCTTTGTGGGATTGGAAAAAGGCATGAAGAGCTTTTATCGTTTCGGTATCTTCTGCGTACAAGGCTTGGGCTAAAACATAAGGACGCGCAAGGGAGGCGTCATTAATGTCCTCTGGCTGAGGCAGGCTGCCTAAGACTTGAAGGGCAGGGTGAGCCAATTGATAAACTAAGGCTTTGAGCTGAGCTTCTTGTTCAGAATTAGGAGAACAATGGAAGATGGAGAAGCGGCTAAACGCTTCATCACAGGGAGAAGGTCTGCATAAGATCTGTAGCCTCCTTTAGCTAAGAGATCGAGATCTTGAAGGATTTGTAACTGAGTGATTGGATCTAAAAGATCTAATTCGTTTAAAATATCTTCCAAAAGTTCAGGCGAATAGTTCACGATATAGTGAGCACTATTGGAATGATTGAGACGGAAGGCTTTGCCATTAGCTTGGCACATGGCCTGATAATTTGGCAAGGTGAGACTTTGTCCTTCCATAAGTTGAGGAACTTCGTCGTAGTTACTATTTAATGGAATATGCCAGAGGGTTTGACTGTCTTCTTTTTCTCCAATGAAAAATTGTTCTTGATTTAAAAGGAGCTTGTCATGATCTAAGGACACGCTGAGGACGGGGTAACCCGGACAATCAAGCCAATTTTCCATGATTTCGCCAATGTTTAAATGACTCGCTTCTCCGAGAGCTTGCCAGAGATCTTTGCCTGCTGCATTGCTATATTGATGGCTTTCGAAGTAGGCTTTAAGCCCCTTCCGAAGGGCTTGATCGCCTACTAGAGACCTTACCATCACTAAGAGACGAGCTCCTTTCGCATAGACGATCGCGGAGTCGAAGATGGCGTCAATTTCACGCGGATCATTCACCATGACATGAACAGATTGAACACCTGCTGTTGCATCTCGACCTAAGGCAGCGGGAGCTTCACTCGTTTGGAAACTTTCCCAAATCTTGTAATCGGGTTGAAGGGCATCAATGGCCACATATTCCATCATATTGGCAAAACTTTCATTAAGCCAGAGGTCATCCCACCATTTCATCGTCACTAAGTCACCAAACCATTGATGAGCGAGTTCGTGTGCAATAACGTTTGCAACGACTTGTTTGGTACTGAGTGAGGTGTTTTCTGGATCAACGAGGAGGTAGGCTTCTCGGTAGGTGACAAGCCCCCAGTTTTCCATAGCTCCAGCTGAAAAGTCGGGAAGAGCTACCTGATAGGAGTGTTTAAGCGGATAAGGGGTTTGGTAAAAATCTTCAAAAAATTCGATGGAACGTTTAGCAATATCTAAGGCAAAATCAAGATCTTTAGCACGATGAGCTTTGGTAGCAAAAACGCCCACCTCAATGCCGGACTGGGTGTGGGTGGTTTTGCTTTGGAGATCTCCAAAGACAAAAGCTAACAGGTAGGTGGACATACGAAGGGTCGGCTTGAAATAGTGGATACCGTTTTCATAACGCTCTTCTAATTGGTTCGATAAAACGCGTTCCCCTTCTTTTTCATCGAATTGAATAGCGAGAGAAAAGGTAGCTTTGGCTGCAGGTTCATCAATACATGGAAAGGCCTGACGGGCGAAGGTGGTTTCAAATTGGGTAGCGACTAATTGATTTTTTTCACCAGCCACTTGGTAGTAACAAGGGTATATACCCATCATAGGGTCGGTTAGTTTGGTTTCATAAGTGATAGTGAGCGTGATATCACCTGTTGGAAGAGAAGGAAGAATGAGCTCGAATAGTGGGAGCGAGGGCTTGTCCACAGATAGTGGTTTTTCCTCGAATGGTTTTGAGGGAGCGGTTAATGTTGAAGTAGAGATCGTAGTGATTTGGTTTAAAAAGATCGTAAAGATGACAGGTGTCAGTCATAGTATTACCTCCAGATTTGGTTTATTTTTATTATACGGAAAGGGCTGAGAGATATGCAACTTTTTAAGAGAAAAGTAAGTTTAAAATCTATAAGGCATAGCGTGAGAGCTCTTACAGATTGTATCATGCTAAAAATAAAAATGACGGGATTAGCTGCTAACTTATAGTCACCCCCAAGAGAGGGCATCTTATCTATTCAAAGAATACAAGCGATGGTATCGTTCCCCTAGAGGAAAATCATTTTCCATAATATTTAGTGGGGATGAAGGAATGGAGTAAAGACTATTTTATTTTATTCTTTAACTCTAAGGTATAAATTTTACATATAAAAGAGCGTACTAAAAAAAGATTTTCAAAAGTTTCAAGCGCTTTCTTGACAAAAATAAGAAACATGATATGATGAAAACAGTTAATAAGAGATTGCAGGGGTACTGGAAACAGTTGAGATAACACCCTTTGAACCTGTTTGTTAAGACAAGCGTAGGGAGCAATACAAGGAAAGAAGGCTCTCTATACCTAGGGAGCTTTTTTTGATTGGTAAAGCGTAAGAGGAAGCAATTGATTATTTTTTGCTCTAAGTTTAAACGAATAGTCTTTATTAAAGGAGGTGATGATTGCACGGAATGTGAAGTAGACATAACGTTTTGTCTAAAGGAAAGGAGGCAATTTGTGAGTAACATTAGTGCAGAATCTATTGATGAGATGATTGACTGGTTGGCAAGTTTTACCGAAAAACCTGAAGAAAAGGGAGTGACACGCCCGTTATATACCCAATCT
>QWCD01000485.1_pt1 | contig 10186 bp, 11 predicted proteins | sample 1972461 | NCBI WGS metagenome assembly QWCD01 (sample SAMN09866717, study PRJNA288562) | Human vaginal metagenome isolate term4_vaginal, whole genome shotgun... | isolation source: vagina | host: Homo sapiens | place: USA: California | reverse complement strand
AGAGCTGGATTTGTCATTGATGGATTTTATGAAGAATGTTTCAAAAACAATAAAGAAATTCCTATGGTAATGATAGTAAGGCTTAAAAAGGTAAAACGTGATAGCTTAAAATAAATTCAAGTTTGCCGGATAAATAGCAAACCCGGCCGAGCCAGTCAACGGTCAAGATGAACGGGCTTTGCCCGCCGTTGACAGCCCCGCCCGGTTTTGCAGTTAGGCAGTCAAGGAGCGACAGCCTAAAGTGCTGCCGCCCCTTACTATCATAAAAAGCAACTACTAACCAGCCACAGCCCTTTTGGGAGGAAAGGGGGATTTTCCATGACCTGTACAGAAGAATATCGGGAACATATCGAGTACACTTTCCATGCCTTTTGCAAAGTCGTTATCCGAAATGCAACGATCAACGCAGCGAGGACACGGAGCAGGAAGCACAAAAGAGAAATATCCCTTGAATACCTCACAGACGAAAAGCACTACCCTTTAGGCACGACAGATGAATATTTCCAAGCCCCGGAGCCGGACGAGGAATACATACTTACCCTTTGCGGCGATACGGTCATTTTCAGCAGCGGTTTACTTGCGGAAGCCCTGTCACGGCTGGACGAACGGGAGCGGGAAATGATTTACCTGTCCTTTTTCAAGCGTATTCCACAGCACGAAATTGGCAGACAGTACGGGCGCAGCCGCAGCACAGCGGGCTACCATATCCGAAAAGCCCTACGGCAGCTCCAAGCGGAAATGGAGGGAATGGCATATGAGAAATAATAGGCTTATCCCCTATGAAACAATCGTCCAAGCCGCCAGCGGGGAGCCGGAAGCGGTGGGAACTGTATTGCAGTATTACCGCCGCCGCATACAATGTGCCGCCCGTGTGAATGGACGGGTAGACCAAGATACAGAGGACTACATCACCCAGACGCTTCTCACAGCTATTTTCACCGCCGCTTCGCCGGCAACCAGAAAGCAGTAAATCTATTCAACAGATTTGCTGCTTTTTTTCGTTCCTGTTTGGCATTTTTGAAAATCCCCAGTATGAAAAAACAAAAGGGAAAATAGCCGCCGCAGTTGGCAAAATCCCTTACTTATCCGTAGAGGGTATCAAAGAAAAAAATACTGCCATTGTCCGCCTATTCCGGCTTGCGTGGTGTTGTAGGGAATAGAGGGGAAATTCTAAAAATCTCCGTCCATTTTGCTTTGCGTGGTGTTGTAGGTAGTGAAAGGAAAATTTTCAAGATAAGCCGGAATAGCGGGTAGCAAAGCCCTTTTGAAACGTTTTGTTAGCGGAAAGGACGGGAGCCGGGGAACGCCGGAGTTTTTCAGAGCAAGATTCTACCGAGGTGCCAAAATTCGCTCTCCGCTTATTTTTGCCCCTGCGGGAATCTTGTTGGGGAGTGCCTTCCCCAAACCCTGCTATGCGCCCTGTCGGGCGAGAAAGGAGGTCACAGACCATGCGAAAGAAATACAATACGCCCCACCGCCGTCATGTGGTAAAGACCCGCATGACCGATGAAGAATACGCCGACTTCACCGGGCGGCTGGCGGCTTATGAAATCAGCCAGTCCGAGTTTATCCGGCAAGCCATACGGAAAGCGACCATACGCCCCATTGTCACCGTTTCCCCGGTCAATGACGGGCTGCTTGCCGCCCTCTCCAAGCTCACGGCAGAGTACGGGAAAATCGGCGGCAACTTAAACCAGATTGCCCGGAGCCTGAACGAATACGGAAGCCCCTACCGGGGGCTGGAAAAGGAAGTGCGGGGAGCCGCCGCCGACCTTGCCGCCTTGAAGTTTGAAGTCTTGCAGAAAGTAGGTGAAGCCGTTGGCGATACTCAAACATATCAGCTCTAAAAATGCCAACTACGGGGACGCTGAAAAATACCTCACATTCGAGCATGACGAGTTTACCATGAAGCCCACCCTTGACGCAGACGGGCGGCTCATACCGAGGGTAGACTACCGCATATCCTCTCTGAATTGTGGCGGGGAGGATTTTGCCGTTGCCTGTATGCGCTCCAATCTCCGCTACGGCAAGAACCAGAAACGGGAGGACGTAAAGAGCCACCACTACATCATCAGCTTTGACCCACGGGACGGCCCGGACAACGGCTTGACCGTTGATCGGGCGCAGGAGCTGGGCGAGAAGTTCTGCGCCGAGCATTTCCCCGGACACCAGGCCCTTGTCTGCACCCACCCGGACGGACACAGCCACACCGAAAATATCCATGTGCATATCGTCATTAACAGTCTGCGGATTGCGGAGGTTCCCATGCTGCCCCACATGGACAGGCCAGCGGACAGGAAAGCAGGCTGCAAGCACCGCTGTACGGACGCAGCTATGAACTATCTGAAAGCCGAAGTCATGGAGATGTGCCACAGCGAGGGGCTTTACCAGATAGACCTTTTGAACGGCAGCAAAGAACGCATTACCGAGCGTGAGTATTGGGCGCAGAAGAAAGGACAGGCTGCCCTTGACAGAGCCAACGCCCCTATTGCTGCGGACGGTATCGCGCCCCGGCAGACCAAGTTTGAAACGGATAAGGCGAAGCTGCGCCGGACTATCCGGGAAGCCCTTGCCGCTGCTTCCGGCTTTGATGAGTTTGCCGCCCTGCTTCTCCGGCATGGTGTGACCGTCAAGGAGAGCCGGGGGCGGCTAAGTTACCTCACGCCGGACAGGACGAAGCCAATTACCGCCCGGAAGCTGGGGGACGATTTTGACCGGGCTGCTGTCCTCTCCGTTTTGGAGCAGAACGCCGCCAGAGCCGCCGAAAAACCCGCAGCCATAGCGGAATACCCCGGCAGTATCAAAGACCGCTTACGGACGAAAAAAGAAGCGAAAAACGCCCCGAACAATGACGCTGTACAGCGCATGGTAGACATAGCCGCCAAGCGAGCCGAGGGGAAAGGACGGGGCTATGAGAAGTGGGCGACCATGCACAACCTCAAACAGATGTCGGCTACCCTCATGCTCTACCAGCAGTATGGCTTTTCTTCCCCGGACGAGCTGGACGCTGCCATTTCCGCAGCCAACACCGCCACGCAGGAGAGCCTTGCCGGACTGAAAGGGCTGGAAGCCGCTATCCGGGAGAAAAAGGAATTGCAGCGCAACCTTTTGGGCTATATCGGCACGAAGCCCGCCCGTGACGGTCTGAAAGCGCAGAAATCGGAGAAAGCCCGGAGAGCCTACCGGGAACAGCACGAAAGCGATTTTATCATAGCGGACACAGCCGCCCGTTATTTCCGGGAGCATGGAATAACCAAGCTGCCAGCCAGCAAAGCCCTGCAAAGGGAGATTGAGCAGCTTACCGTCCAGAAGAACGCCGGATATAACGACTACCGGGAGAAACGCCAGCGGGCGCAGGAGCTTCAGACAGTCAGACGCAATATCGACCAGATTTTAAGGGGCGCACCGAGCCAGCAGAAAAAGCGTGAACAGGAGCGTTAAAGACCGCCCCGAAATGATACCGAAACCCTACAAAAATACAGGTATGATATGAACCCTTACCGCAATACTCCCCGACTTCCAAACGGGGCTTACAGGGCAGAAAAAGCCCGAAAATGATACCGAGAACATACAGAAAATGCCCCCTATCCCGCTACACCGATAGGAACGGCAGAAAGGAGCTTACCATTGCCGAGAATGAGCAAGAAGCGGCGGCTGGAATGGTCTTTCTTCCTCAACCACCGCAACCGTATCACTTACAACGACCTATGCCGGGGCTGCACCCGTGACTGCAAACAGAGCTTCCGGGCGGTTATCATACTATGCCCTCGCTATTATTCCAAACGCTGGAAAAAGGAGGACGCAGCCTATGGCAGATAACCGCAAATATTACTACCTCAAGCTGAAAGAGAGCTATTTTGACGATGATGCAATCGTTCTGCTGGAAAGTATGCAGGACGGCGTTATCTATTCCAACATTCTCTTGAAGCTGTACTTGAAATCGCTGAAAAACGGCGGGAAATTGCAGCTTGACGAGAATATCCCCTACACCGCCCAGATGATTGCGACCATTACCCGCCAGCAGGTAGGTACCGTAGAGAGAGCTTTGAAAATCTTTATGAAGCTGGGGCTTGTGGAGCCTTTGCCAAGCGGCGCACTCTACATGAGCAACATTGAGCTTTTAATCGGCCAGTCCTCTACCGAGGGGGAGCGCAAGCGCAGGGCGCGGCTGGCTTTGCAGGAACAAAAAGCCCTGCCGCAGACAGGGGCGGACAAATGTCCACCATATCGAGCGGACATTTGTCCACCAGAGATAGAGATAGAGAAAGAGATAGATATAGAAATAGAAAAAGAGAGAGAGTTAGAAACGGGACACCCCGCCCCCGCCGCCTATGGCAGATACCACAATGTCATTCTTTCCGATACGGAGCTTGACGGGCTGAAAACAGAGCTTCCCGGCAAGTGGGAGTATTACATTGACCGCCTATCCTGCCATATCGCTTCCAGCGGGAGGAAATACAAGAGCCATGCAGCCACGATTTTCAAGTGGGCGCAGGAGGACGCAGCCAAGAAAGCCCCGAAAAAGGGCATACCCGATTATACCTGTAAGGAGGGCGAGAGCTTATGACGAATGGATTTGATGAAATGATTTTGAATATGACCGACACCACGCCGGAGCCGGAGGACTACACCGGCGAGGACGGGCTTTTATACTGCGGGAAGTGCCACAAGCCCAAAGAGGGCTATTTCCCCAAAGAAACCGCCGCATGGCTGGGGCGTGACCGCCACCCGGCAGAATGTGACTGCCAGCGGGCAGAGCGTGAGGAACGGGAAGCCGCAGAGAAACAGCGCAGTCACCTTGAAACTGTCGAGCGGTTGAAGCGGCGGGGCTTTACAGACCCGGCTATGCAGGGCTGGACGTTTGAGAACGACAACGGCAAGTGCCCGCAAATGGAACACGCCCATTTCTATGTGGAGAACTGGGAAACCATGAAAGAGCGCAACATTGGCTATCTGCTATGGGGCGGCGTTGGCACAGGCAAGAGCTATTTTGCGGGCTGTATCGCAAATGCCCTTATGGAGCGTGAAATCCCCGTGTGCATGACAAACTTTGCATTGATATTGGGTGACCTTGCCGCCAGCTTTGAGGGCAGGAATGAATATATCTCCCGACTTTGCAGCTTCCCGCTGCTTATCCTTGACGATTTTGGAATGGAACGGGGAACGGAATACGGCTTAGAGCAGGTCTACAACGTGATTGACAGCCGTTACCGCAGCGGCAGGCCGCTGATCGTCACGACTAATCTCACGCTGGAGGACTTGCAGCACCCGGAGGACACCGCCCACGCCCGCATTTATGACCGTCTGATTGAAATGTGTTCTCCTGTCCGCTTTACCGGGAGCAACTTCCGAAAAGCCACGGCGCAGGAGAAAATGGGACAACTGAAAAAGCTGATGAACAGAAAGGAGAGCCGCCTATGACCAACACCCCAAAGAATGACCGCAGCACCCGCCGCCCGGATTGCGTGACGGAAATCCGCATAGGTAATTCTGTCCTTGTCGTTTCCGGCTATTTCAAGCAGGACACCACCGCCACCGCCGCCGATAAAATGCTGAAAGTGCTGGAAGCGGAAGCTGCTACACAAAAATCGGCAATTTGACGGGACGTAAAGAAGCAGAAAGGACTGTACAGCCAGCCCCGGCGTGTGGTATGATAGTCATACGGAATAGTGGGGCTGGCTGTCGGAAATGGAGGACACTATGTTAAGACAGACCACCCGAAACCTTATTACCGCCCTTTATCCGAGATTATCCCACGAGGACGAGCTGCAAGGTGAGAGCAATTCTATTTCAAACCAGAAGCGTATTCTTGAAACCTATGCGAAGCAGAACGGCTTTTCCAATCTGCAATGGTACACAGATGACGGTTATTCTGGGGCGAACTTCCAAAGACCCGGTTTTCAAGCCATGCTTGCGGACATTGAAGCCGGAAAAGTCGGCACCGTTATCGTCAAGGATATGTCACGGTTAGGGCGAAACTATCTGCAAGTGGGAATGTATACGGAAATGATTTTCCCACAGAAAGGCGTCCGCTTTATCGCTATCAATGACGGAGTGGACAGCGCACAGGGCGACAATGATTTTGCCCCTCTGCGGAACATTTTTAACGAATGGCTGGTGAGAGATACGAGCAAGAAAATCAAAGCAGTAAAACGGTCTAAGGGTATGAGCGGGAAGCCCGTCACGAGCAAACCCGTATACGGCTACTTTATGGACGAGGACGAAAATTTTATCATTGACGGGGAAGCCGCCCCTGTTGTGCGGCAGATTTACAGCTTGTGCCTTGCCGGGAACGGGCCGACCAAGATAGCCCGTATGCTCACAGAGCAGGAGATCCCCACGCCGGGAACGCTGGAATACCGTCGGACGGGAAGCACCCGCCGCTACCACCCCGGCTATGAGTGCAAGTGGGCGACCAATACCGTGGTACATATCCTTGAAAACAGGGAGTACACGGGCTGTCTGGTAAACTTCAAGACGGAGAAGCCGTCCTACAAGACCAAGCACAGCGTAGAGAACCCCATTGAGAAACAGGCGATTTTCGAGAACCACCATGAGCCTATCATTGACACCCAGATGTGGGAGCGTGTGCAGGAGTTACGCAAGCAGCGCAAACGCCCGAACCGCTATGATGAAGTGGGCTTATTCTCCGGCATACTCTTTTGTGCCGACTGCGGCAGCGTCCTTTACCAGCAGCGTTACCAGAACGCCACCCGCAAGCAGGATTGTTATATCTGCGGGAGCTACAAGAAGCGTACCCGTGACTGTACGGCGCACTTTATCCGCACCGACCTGTTGACCGCCGGAGTGACCGACAATCTGCGGAAAGTCACCAGCTATGCAGCGAAGCACGAAGCCCGGTTTATGAAGCTGCTGATCGAGCAGAACGAGGACGGGGGCAAGCGCAGGAACGCCGCAAGGAAAAAGGAGCTGGAAGCCGCCGAGAAGCGTATCAGCGAGTTATCCGCTATCTTCAAGCGGCTGTATGAGGACAGCGTGACCGGGCGCATTTCAGACGAGCGTTTCACGGAGCTGTCGGCAGACTATGAAGCCGAGCAGAAAGAACTGAAAGAGAGAGCCGCCGCTATCCGGGCAGAGCTTTCCAAAGCGCAGGAAGCCACGGTAAACGCAGAAAAGTTTATGAATGTTGTCCGCAAGTACACCAGCTTTGAAGAACTTACCCCTACCCTTTTGCGTGAGTTTGTGGAGAAAATCGTTGTGCATGAGTGCAGCTATGACGAGAACGGCACACGCAGACAGGACATTGATATTTATTACTCTTTCGTTGGCAAGGTAGACCTGCCCGAATGACCGCCCGACCTATCCGGCGCAATGCGCAAACGCCGGATAGGAACGGCAAAATTTTTTACACTTCTACTACTTCTTTATCACACATCAGCAAAGGTGCACGGCTTATTTTAGTGGGTGATGTAGATCAATTACCTCCGGTAGGCCCCGGGACGCCACTCAAAGATTTAATTGCTTGGGGAGATGTGCCGGTGGTGACATTGAAGCATGTTTTTCGACAAAAAGAGGGAAGTGCTATTATTGAAAATGCCATACGCATACGTGATGGAGAGTCATGTGTGCCTGATGAGGATGGAGAATTTAGCGTTTTTTATGTAGAAGATGATGAAGAAGCTTATCAAACGGTACTTCGTATTTGCAAAGATGTGGAATACGTGAATGATGAAAATAAAATGAATATTCAAGTATTATCTCCCATGTACAAGGGAGCTTGTGGCGTGAGTCGGTTAAATGAAGCGATACAGGAAATAGCACAGGGGGACAATTTACAAGAACGAGGGAAATTCATGGTGGGTGACAAAGTCATGCAAAGTGTCAACGACTATGATAAAGGTGTTTATAATGGTGACATGGGTATTGTTTGGGCGGTAACCGATCAACGAGTTTTTGTGAGATTTTTGGATAGAGAAATTGTTTATGAAGGAGCAGAAAAAAATAATTTACAATTAGCATATGTGGTAACAGTTCATAAAAGTCAGGGGAGCGAATACGATACGGTTATTTTCGTTTTGAGACCCTCCCAATTCATTATGTTGCAAAGGAATTTACTTTACACCGGGGTGACTCGGGCAAAGAAAAATACGATATTAGTTACAACAGAAAAAGCCTTAACAAGAGCTATTTCTAATTATCAAAGTAATAAACGGTACAGTTTATTTCTGCCATTTTTGAAAAATGAGGCTCAATAATGAAATTTTGGACATTTTTCTTGGATTTGATTTATCCGAAAGTATGCGTCAATTGCGGAAAGGAATTAAATGATACATATTGGTGCCAAAGCTGCTTAAAAAAATTTTGGAATCCGCGGATGATACAAATGTCGCAGACAAAAGATTTATCCGGTTGTTATACCTTGTGTAATTACGTAGAAGGCATTCGAAAAGTAATTATTCAACTTAAATATAATGGACGATCAGATAGGCGGTATGTATTTCCTGAGTTATTATCGGATTTTCCTTGGTGGAATCGCCTGGAGTCATGTTCCATTGCGATTCCGATACCTTTAGCGAAGAAACGCTTCCAACAGAGAGGATATAATCAAACAGATTTGATATTTCAAGAATGGTTGGAAAAGATGGGGAAAAAATATATTTCCGATGGATTAGTGAGGACAAGAAATACAGAAACGCAGTCTTTACTTTCCAAAGATGAACGTTATGAAAATATGTGTGGCGTTTTTCATGTTAACCACGGCATAAAAATAGAAGGGAAATCTATTTTACTTATTGATGATGTATATACCACCGGAGCTACGATGAATGTAGCGGCTCATGAATTGAAGCGAAATGGCGCTACAACCGTTGTCGGGCTATCCTTGGCCAGTGGAGCATCTTGATACCAACAAAAAAGCATTCACAACAAGTAGGAATTACCTGTTATGAATGCTTTTTTATTATGCTTTTTATTTGTGGTGTAAAATGACCTTCAAAAAGACATTGGTTACATCCGGGTCGAAAAGAATACCTGAACCGCTAAAAACATCACGACTGACTTCCGCTTTTGTCTTATTTTCAAAATCCGGAGAAGAATAAATGACATTGTCGTAATAGGATGCCAAAGCAATGATACGTGCACCCAAAGGGATATTTACTTTTTTCAAATGCTTTGGATAGCCTGAGCCATCCCATTTTTCATGATGAAATCGGATAAGGGGAAGTAAGTCTTGACAACTCGCACAGGACTCCAACATGTTTGCCCCCAATTCAGGATGTTTCTTATACAAAGATAATTCACGACGGGACAAAAAAGGATGTTTGTCTAAAATTTGATTAGGAATGCAAAGCAGACCTATATCGTGTAATAATCCCGCATAGCGAATAAGCTCTACATCATTAGATGGTAAATGCATATTAACTGCCGTGGCAGCTGATGAATTGGATACACGGATAGCATGTTCATATAAAGCGGTAGATTTCAAATACATCAAATCTAAGAAATATGATGTTACTTGTTCAATGTTATTTTTTCCTCGAGATGCTAAATTTTCAGCCTGAAATAAAGATGAGTGATACATACGCAAATTCCTATTATCATAAAACAATTACAAAATTTAAGATTTTTGATTTTCATGGTATTTTAGCCATGCGCTCATGTAGGAACATTCAGAGTGAATCGTATAATTTTTCTCTTTTGCCCACGCATAAACGGCTTCAGCTAATTTGGCTGCCAGCCCTCGGCCTCGTAGTTCTTGAGGCACTACGGTGTGATATACTGTCAAAATATGATTCGAAATGTGGTACGTTAGATAAGAAATACCTTCTTTTTGTGAAATTTGAAAAGTTTCTTTTACTTTATCATGTGTGACCATTATTTTTTCCCTGCGAAAATAAGATGATTTCTTTAATCTTCCGTGGTAGGATAAAGAGAGAAATAACAAGAGGTCAGTTCTTGACGTTTGTTATTTCCGAATCCATTAAAATTATTATACGCTATTTACATGAAATATACATCGTAGTAAAAATTTATAGCATTATAAAAAAATTCTGAATGAAACGAAAGTTCTATGAAAGGAGAGTTTTATGGAACCGGTGAAAATTACTTATCTCGAGCATAGTGGATTTATGTGTGAAACGGGAAATAATATAGTGATTTTTGATTATCATCAAGATCCAAAGGCAAAGGTGGAAGAAATGATAAAGCAAAGTCAGAAAAAGATTTA
>QWCD01027733.1_pt1 | contig 10205 bp, 6 predicted proteins | sample 1972461 | NCBI WGS metagenome assembly QWCD01 (sample SAMN09866717, study PRJNA288562) | Human vaginal metagenome isolate term4_vaginal, whole genome shotgun... | isolation source: vagina | host: Homo sapiens | place: USA: California | reverse complement strand
AAAAAGCGGAAAAGTTGACGAGTTTTGCATAAACACACTAGGTGTATATTTGCTAAACGGCTGCAAATATGGTAGCTTTGTGGTCTGTATGCGAACGTGGCGGAATGGTAGACGCGCTGTCTTCAGGTGGCAGTGAGTGTATACTCGTGCGGGTTCAAGTCCCGCCGTTCGCACTCTTTAAGAACGTTGATTTTTCAACGTTCTTTTTTATTTTGTGACATCATCTTACAGGGTTATAGGCCAAAAAGTGTGTAAGGCTAAGCTGATGAATATTCTGGAAATAGAAGTAATCAGCTTAGCTTTTTGATAATTACTGGTAGTATTCACGACTCTTATGGAACTCATTCCAATCAACACCAGTACCATATCTTGCTGGTATTCCAAATACTTCAGATAATCCTTGATTAGAACGCTCCCAAGCTTGCCTATAGAGTTGTTCTATACGTTTACTAGTAAAAGAATGAGTGACTATCCAAGACTTATCTCTTGGCTTACTCGTGTTTAAATAACACCACCAGCATATAGCGTGTATACGTTTTAACAAGCTTAATCCACGATGATTACGTAGCATAGCGCGAATTCTACTATTCATTGATTCAATAGCATTATTAGTTGGTGGAATAGGATGAGTGCAATCTTCTGGAGGGCTAAGAAAAGTAAACATATAACCCTCATGAATACGCCTATCAATCATTGATTTAGCACGAACTAGTCTTTGATGAGTATCAGCAATACTACCATCACAATACTTGCTTTTCTCTTTAAGAAAATCACTCCAAGTATTCACCCAATTATTGTAAGAAATAAGCCAATGACGAGCTTGATTTTCTGTTTTTATGTCAGAAACAATGTTAGCTAATGATAGTAATTGCTTACCAGGAGTAAGACGAGGATTAACTCCAGTTAAAGCTTTAATGTTAAGACCTATATGGAACAAGCAACGTTGTATTTTCGTATTAGGCCAATATGTTTTTACTGCTTTACGAATACCACCAGAACCATCACAAACTACTACTAGCGGTTCCGCAATACGCTGCATGAGATAACCCCACGCGCGACTATTCTCACTACGAGCCACGTACCAGCCTAAAACATGTTTCCCAGAGTAAGCGATTAATACTACAGATTTACGTCCTAAATGAATACCATCAACATGAATGTAATCATAAACTTCATCCACGAATGGTACCTGTGGCCATAAGTCCCATAAAAGCTTATTTTTACGTCGTAGGGTACGGGCTGAGAAATCGTATGAATACTTATCTTGAGTTTTATTAGATAAAAGCCAATTTAAACTAACTGTTAAATCGTTTGATTGTTTATCATACGTTCTACTTTTAGAAGCCCCGCAGTTAGGACAACGGTATCTAGTAGTGCCAGCATTGGTGTGACCGTTCTTGCTCATTTTGTGATGACAGTTATCACATAGTGGGTTATTCATACAAATGAAGAATAACCCACATTCGATATACCGCGAGCCCTACTGCTATAAGGGTTATGAGCTTATTTTTTACACACTTTTTGTCCAGGTGGCGAATGTGCAGAAAACAGATTCGATTACCGCAAAACCCTTGTATTGCAAGGTCTAAGACATGATTTCTTACACACTTTTTGGCCTATAACCCCCTATAACCCATAATCCGATTCACTGTATTCACTGTATTCCCACTTAATCGTCGCAAATTGCCAGCAACCGCAAGAATTGTGGATAACTCTGTGGATAAGTCGCCTTTAAAATAGGCTTTAACCACATTGATAAATTTTTATTTACATAATTAAATCCCTAAATCATAGTTAGAGCATGAGCGATTTTTCGTTCATCGTGGCTAGCAAAACGTTTGTCACGTAAGAGAAAACAACGTTTAAGGAGTTGATATGGGAAAACATGTATGTAAAAAGATTCCAATCTTTTTACGCAATAAGCGCACGCGAATGTTCTCTTTACTGACAGCGTTGCTGGCGACTATTGCAATTGTTGTTGGAAATGGTGTAATTAGCGGAGCATATGCGTTTGACGATATTCCTACGTATATAAGCAATTACTATGGTTGCGGAGCTGAAGGTGACCATAGATTGTATTCAGTTAATGACGACATTACATATTGCGTTGATCTTTATGAGTCTGGAAACGCGTTTGCAGATACTTCTTGGGGTCCTGTAGTAAATAATCGTGATGTTGCGATTGCTGCAATGATGATAAAACTGAGCGTTAATGGAAAGTATTGGCGCGGTGACTATAGAGACAGAGTCGCAATTGCTTATGCTATTCATGAACATTTTGAAGATAAAGACAAATGGAATAATGCGAAACAGCATTCGTTCACCAGTACTAAAGATTTTAGTGAAATAGCTGCTAAAGCTGATGAACTTTGGAATGAAGCTGCTAGCAAAATTCCTACAAAAGTTTCATTTGAAAATTTGTATGGGACTTCAGGCAATTCTGGTGAAATAAAAGTAAAAGCAGAAGGAGTTCTAAGAACAGCATATAACGGTGATGACGGTGTTGATTTTAAAATAACTGCATCGAATAGAAATATTATGTTCAAAGATAACTATTATTACAACAATAATGAATTAAAAGCAGAACGCAAAGGTTTTATACGTACAGACAAAGATTATTCAGATGAATTTGTTTGGGTTGCGTCTGGAGAAGGCAAAGTTGATATTAATGGCGAATATTATCTTCCAAACTTGGAGAGAAGAGATACAAAAAGCGGTTGCTACTTGCTTAGGTTGTCGCAATCTCCTGTGAAATATAATATTGATAGTTCAATTTCTATTGATGCGCATAGAGATTTTTACCCAGCTGTTACATCAAAATCTGAAGTTAAAAAGTTAAAACTAGGCGATTCTGTAGAAGGTAATGTAAAAAGTAGCGTTAATAACGAAGAGAATAAGCCTTGGATTGAAAATAAGAAGATTCGTGCGCGCGGATACTACTTTGTAGGATCGTATGAAAATATTCTAAAAGAACGTGCAGTGGGTAGTAGCGTAGATGACTACATAAAAGAGTTGCGCGCTGATTCTAGCATTAGACAAGTAGGTGCAAGTGACGTTTACTTTACTAAATCAGGTGAAGAAGCTAAAACAGTTGTTCATGTAACAAATGGAGATATGAAACCAGAAAATCTTGAAAAAGCAACAGAATATAAAGTTGGTGAACAAGATGCTGGACTATTTGGTACATGGGTTTGGACTATTGCTAAAAATGAGCAAGATAATGACGTTAAAGATTTTGTTTCTAGTGATTTTATTGAAGGTTTTGGTAAAGCACAATCTACTTTAACTCATATGGCAAAAGTAAACATAAAACATGTTAAAAATGCTAAAAATAAAGATTCAAATGAAGTATCAGATACGATTGTTGTTAGTGGCGCGCCAAAAGATTACGGAATGTTTAAAGGCAATAAAGAGTATGGATTTGATGGCGATGAAAATATGAAAGTTCGCTTGTGGTGGATTGGGTATGAAAATGGCACTGTTGATAAAGAGTCTATGAGTAAGTTAAATCCAAAATCAGATAAAGAGCCTGAGGAAGACGATAATCACAAGAAAATTGGCGAATGGTCAGTTCCGCTTAGAAATGGCGTTTATACGATTGCTAACGGAAAAGTGATGCTAAAGGAAGATTCTGCGGATGGCGCTGGTAATAGTGGTGCTGTTGGCAATAGTGAAAAGGGTAATGAAAAAGAAGAGTCAGAGCTTGGAAAGAAAGTTGCCGATATTGTTAATTTGAAGTCTGGCAATTCGGGCGAAAGTGGAATGTATGTGTTTGTATATGATTTCCCTGGTTCTTCTAGAGCAGAAGCGTTTAAAATAGCGTTTAACGATGAAGACAGTAGAAGCAGATTTACTCAAGAAAAAGAAGAGCATAAAACAGTAAATAATAATTCTGAAGGTAATACTGGTGACGCAAAGCCGAATGGTGATGCCAAGCCAAGTGGAGACGCAAAGCCGAGTGGTGAAAGTAAGCCAAGTGGTGACGTTAAACCAAATGGTAATAAGCCAGATGGTGATGCAAAGCCGAGCAATAATAAACCAAGTGGTGACGTTAAGCCGAGCGGTGACGTTAAGCCGAGCGGTGACGTTAAGCCGAATGGTGGTGATGTAAAGCCAAGTGGTGATGTAAAGCCAAGTGGTGATGCGAAGCCGAATGGTGATGCGAAGCCGAATGGTGGTAATAAAAGTGATAACGTATCTACGAATAACAATGATAATAAAGTAAACAACAATGATAATAAAGTAGAAGAATCTGGTGAAGTCACTAAGAATGAGATAGATCCAAAAACGTCTGCTGGAGGCGCTGTTGTAGACAATATAGTCAATAAGCAAGACTCTCATGATCAAGGTGCGCAACAAAATAATAAACAAGATACTCAGTCAAATACGCAGCCAAATACTAATCAAAATACACAAAGTCAAGGCAATAGTACCCAAACTGCGCAGAATCAAGGTGGTCAAAATGCTGGTTCGCAAAAACAACATAAGCAAACTGGTGATGTTGAAGGTAAACAAAATAGCAATATTAATGTAGATAGTTCTCAGAGTGGTTCTGATTCTCATTCTGCTGTTAATAGTGATAATACAAATGTAAACGGTTCTTCGCAAAAGAATAATGAAAGTAACAAAGTCGATAAAAGTGATAAAGAAAATAATGCTGGCGTAGTAGATAAAACAAACGCAGGTAAATCAGGTAAATCAGATAATGCTGGGAATGCTGGTAACACAGATAATGCTGGTAAATCAGATAATGCAAGAAACGCTGGTAGTGCTGGTAAATCAGATAAATCTGTGAATGCAGAGAATACGGAAAATGCCGATAATGAGAATTTGAGTAGCAAAAATGTTCACAGTGATAAAGCAGATAAGTCATCTAAGAAAGATTCTGGTAGTAGTGTAACTGTGCATAAAGGCAATACGAATAGTGATAAAAAAGATGGTCGCACAACAAAGAGAACAGCTTCTGCAGCGGTTTCCAACCTAAATACTGATGAACAGAATGATAATAAATCTAAAAAAGAAGCATCTGATTTAGGATCTGAGTCTCTTGCAGAAAGCCAATCAGAGTATACAAATACAAAAAGGAATAAGCGCAGGCATGCTCGTGCAGGTGTTGTAAGTGCCACATCTTTATTTAATGCTGGTATAAAAATTGAGAGTGTCTTGATGCTTTCTATGGCAGTATTACTTATTGCTGGTGCTATAGTTTTGGGAAAAAATATATATCGCGTTGTATATTAACAAAATATTAAATACAAATAAAATTGTTGCGTTGTATAATATGCATAATTTATTCTATAGATATCGTTTTCTATAGATATAGTTTATTGATGTGGCGTAGTTTATGCATGCATACTATACAACGCACAATTTTGATATAGACAATATGTAAGAAGTACTGTTTATACTACGAGGTTTTATATGAGCGACTACAACATAGATAAAGAAAAAATGTTGGTTCGTCTACATAGGGTATGTGGACAGGTTCATGCTGTTGAGAATATGATCGAAAAGGGAGAAGATTATACAAATATTCTTATGCAGCTTTCTGCTTCTACTGCAGCTCTTAGAGCTGTTGCTCTTATAGTTGCTCATCAGGAAATCTCAAAAGCTTTAGAGGCGGCGCAAAATGCTTCAGATCCAAAAGTTACCGACAAGAAAGTTGCTGAACTTGTTGATGTTGTAGATCATTTAATGAGATACGATAAATCGTGATTTGTGATTCTAACGGTTTCGTATGATTTATCGATAGCGTTTAAACTGTTTGAATTGAAAACGATTTGAATATTAAGTATGAATAATATGCGAACCGTAACTGATTTATGCGAAAATCCTGCGCACTTTGCCTTCGTGGAAAAGAAGTCTGAATTTATTTCAGATGCTTGCCATATAACAACTCTTGAAGAAGCAATAGATTTTGTAGAGTCTATTAGGCTAAAACATCCTAAGGCGCGGCACGTGGCTTATGCTGCTGTGTGCGGAGACAATAATGGCAGACTGTGTGAGCGCATGAGTGACGACGGAGAGCCTTCAGGTACTGCTGGGAAACCTATTCTAGATGTTGTAAGGGCTTCTAATCTTACAGATACAGTTGTAACAGTTACGCGTTATTTTGGTGGGATTTTGCTTGGCTCTGGTGGATTGATGCGCGCTTATTCACATGCAGCAGCTGGCGCTATACAGTCGAGCAAAATGGCAGATATCATAGAATGTAATTGTTTTTCTTGCAAAGTCGAATATACTCAGCTAAGAATGTTTAAACGCTTATTGCTAAAACATAACGCAGAAATTATGGATGAAGAATACGGAATTTCTGTAGATTTAAAGGTTTGTGTTCCTTTTGAAGAATCAGATAGATTTTTAGAATCAGTGAAAAATACATTTTCAGCTATAATAATTCCTAAATCATGTGGTGTTTACAGTAGGATTTCCTGATAAAGTTTTCTCACCTTGTCTGTTTTAGAATTTGTGGCGTAAAACTGATACATTATATTGGATATTGGTAGCTAAAAGGTTGGTGAGTAGATTATGAGTGATATACAAGATCAAAATAATCTTGAACACAATGATGATTCGCGTAGTAATTCTCATGACGATTCTCATGAAATTTATGAGCCTTTGACATCTATTTATGAGCGTTTACGCCACTCCAGTAATTCTAAAGAGCTTCACGAATTTGCTGTAAAAGAACTCCCAGATAGAGCAGATCAAGCAGAATTTTCTAGGGCTACGGCATTACTAGAAGCTGTAGCAGGCAACATAAATACTCCAGAAGAAGATCGTATTCATCTAGCAACAGTGATGCCATTCCCTAATATTTTGGTTAAACTTTCACAGGATAAATCTGATAACGTTCGTTTAGCTGTTGCTAAAAATCGTAATGCTAAAAATTGGCTAGTAGGAAGACTTACTAAAGATTCTTGCGGAGAAGTTAGAGATGCTGCATTGTGCAATCCGCAGACATCATGGAAAATGCGTCTCGAGGGTGCTCAAACCGAAGGCGTTGGGGCAAAAACATTAGATTACTTAGCCTCACTTGGTGTAGGTGAAGAAAGTAAGGATTCGCCAGTACTTTCCGCAATGGTAAGAAGAGCAGTGGCGCTTAATCCTGGTGTGTCGCAGTCAACATTGATAGCTTTGTCAAAAGACAAAGACCCAGATGTTTCCTCTGCCGCATTAGAAGTTTTAAATAAATAAAGTTTTAAATAAATAAAAAAATTTAGATAAGTCTTGAGTGTAAAATTAAATTAAACAATAATTGCATACGTTTGCATAAAAAACTCACATATATACTACGATGGAAACTATGAACAATAAAAATGAAGAAAGTACTCAGCAAACAAGCCCATTAAGGCGTTTGGCTGAGTTAATGGGAGTACGCTCCAAATTCGTTGGATCGGATGGAATAGAACATCAGATTGCTGATAACGTGCTTGTAAAAGTATTGCGCTCTCTGTGCGTAGATGCAAGTACTGATAAAGCGATTGAAGAATCAATGCAGAAGATTCTTTTGGAACGTCATACACGTTTAGTTGCTCCAACGGTGTTGCATACAGTTGGTAAAGAAGACACTGTTATAATCAACACAGGTATTTTGGAGTATCCTACAGCAACTTTGATATTGGAAGATGGAGAACAGTACCAAGGTGACTTGCAGATTTCTCCATGTAAAGATGATGTTGCGTTCCCTGTTAATGGAACTTTTGTGGCAAGCTCTTTGTTGACAATTCCAGCAGACGTGCCTATGGGGTATCACACTCTACGAATAAGCGTTGCGGATCGAGTAGAAGAGGCGTCACTTATTAGTGCTCCAGAAAGCATTGATACTCTAGAAAAGCTTGAAAAAGATGGAAAGCAGATTTGGGGATGGATGGCTCAGCTTTATTCCATTCGTTCTTCTAAGTCTTGGGGTGTTGGCGATTACGCAGATTTAGCTGATCTTCTTGTGCAATCAAAGAAAAAAACAGGTGCAGATTTTGTGCTTGTAAACCCATTGCATGCAGGTGAACCAGTTGCACCATTAACGCCGTCTCCTTATTTGCCAGTCGCAAGAGGAATGGTTAATGTAACCTATATTCGCCCAGAAATAATTCCAGAATATGATTCGCTTAATGATAAGGATCGTAAGACTGTTGACGATCTTCATAACGAAGTAGAGCCTCTTAATAATGATGCTCAAATTGTTGATCGTGACTCCATGTGGCGAGTAAAAATGCATGCTTTGTGGATTATTTTTAAGTCTGGACTTTCTGCTGAACGCTCCGAAGAATTTGAAGCATTTAAGCAGGACATGGGTGAGCGTCTTGAATCTTATGCAACTTGGTGCCTTTGCTACGATAAGTGGGGTGCTCCTAAGGGAGAAGACTGCTGGGAGAAGCATCTTACTAAAGATTCCGATGAGATTAGCGCTTTATGTAAACAATTCCCAGATACTCTAGAGTTTTATCGTTGGCTTGAGTGGATTGCGTTTACGCAATTGCATGATGCTCAAGTTGCAGCTAAAAATGCGGGTATGCGCATTGGCATTATGTCGGATATGGCTGTTGGCGTGCATCCTGCAGGCTCCGAGGTTTGGTGGAATCCAGAGCGATTTGCCAATGGTGCTTGCGTAGGTGCGCCTCCTGATTACTTCAATCAGCAGGGTCAAAACTGGTCTCAGCCTCCGCTTAATCCATTCGAGCTTGAGCGCACTGGATTTAAAGTGTACAAAGATATGGTTCACGGAATGTTTGCGTCTGCTGGCGCTGTGCGAATTGACCATATTCTTGGGCTTTTCCGCTTATGGTGGATTCCAGAAGGATCTACTCCAGGTGATGGAGCTTACGTTTACTATGATGCAGACGTTATGCTTGGCATTCTTGCGATTGAAGCCACGCGCGCAAATGGTGTTGTAGTTGGAGAAGACCTTGGTGTTGTGCCAACTGAAACTTTGGAAGTTTTGGCTAAGAATAAGGTTCTTGGATGCACGGTTGAGTGGTTTGAACAGAGGGATGGTGCATTCCGCGAGCCTAAGAAGTGGCGCGAAATGACGCTTGCTTCTGTAAATACTCACGATTTGCCACCGGCTGCAGGCTACTTAAACTACGAGCACGTTAATATTCGCGAGCGTTTGAATCTTCTTTCGGGATCCGTAGAAGAATTCCGCGCTGGTGCTGTTAAAGAGCATAATGCGATGCTGAAAATGCTTGTTTCTGGAGGTTTCTTAGACAAGAAGGCTCTAGAAAATGAATCTGAGCATGAGCAAGAGATTGTAGAAGCATTATATCGAGCACTTAAAGCTGCTCCTTCCAAGCTGCTTGCTGCATCCATTGTTGATGCAACGGGCGAGCATCGTGCTCAGAATCAGCCTGGTACTAATGATGAATATCCAAATTGGCGTATTCCTTTGGCTGATGCTAATTGTAATCCTGTTCTTTTAGACAACTTATTTGACTCGCCTAGAGTTAAGTCTTTAGCGCAAATCATGAATAAGTAGTTCTAGATGCGTGATTAATTGCGGGCTGCAGCGTTTATTGATATTCGTGAGCGTTGCAGTCCGCATTGTATGTAAAATAGAAACTTGCAAATAGTCGTCATATGGCGATATACTTGCAGATTGTTGTGTTTCCCTAAGGGGTCCTTCAAAGCGCTTATCCCACTCGCCATCGAGGACTTTCAGGGAGCCCACGGATAATGAGGCCTGAAGCCTCTTGGATGCGGCCCTGACCAAGCCGCGCCAAGCAGCTGACAGCCCGGAACACAATATACAGAAAAGGTAATCCAGTGAAAACTTTCACTCCGAAACCAGCTGATCTGACTCACGACTGGTACGTCATCGACGCCACCGACGTGGTGCTTGGCCGTCTCGCCTCCCAGGCTGCAATCCTGCTGCGTGGCAAGAACAAGCCGACTTTCGCGCCGCACGCCGACTCCGGCAACCACGTGATCATCATCAATGCCGACAAGATTGCTCTGACTGGCAACAAGATGGGCAAGGAACTCTACTCGCACTCCGGCCGTCCTGGTGGCCTGCGTCGCGACTCCTACGCCGAGCTGCTCGAGAAGAACCCCGAGCGCATCATCAAGGAAGCTGTCAAGGGCATGCTGCCGAAGAACCGTCTGGCCAAGGTGCAGCTCGATCGTCTGCGTATCTTCCGCGGCGCTGAGCACCCGCACACCCCGCAGAAGCCCCAGGTCTTCGAGATCGCTCAGGTCTCGCAGCAGGC
>QWCD01000879.1_pt1 | contig 10206 bp, 6 predicted proteins | sample 1972461 | NCBI WGS metagenome assembly QWCD01 (sample SAMN09866717, study PRJNA288562) | Human vaginal metagenome isolate term4_vaginal, whole genome shotgun... | isolation source: vagina | host: Homo sapiens | place: USA: California | reverse complement strand
AAATTCCAAATAACTTAATAGTAAATCTTGTAATTTGGTTTGCAGCTTTTTCAGTAGTCTACTTGTTCTTCTTATCAAGAGTGGATTCCATTGGATTTATAAATAAATTAAAGATAATTTTTCCAATAAGTTTATTCCCACTACTTGGCATGATGTTCTTTGCAATTTACTTAAGAATTAGTGAGTATGGACTAACTGAAAACAGGTACATCGTTATTGCAGGAGGACTTTGGGTATTTTTATCTCTAATTTATTATATTTTTTATAGGGAAAATTCAAACATCACTGTACCGATTTTTCTTGCTGCAATAATTTTAATTACAGGCATTGGACCTGCATCAGCAACAAGCTTGAGTCTTAGGTCACAAAATGCAAGATTTGAAAAATTGTTAAAGGAAAATAACATGATTGCAGGAGAGGGAATAAGGTCTGATGTAAATATTGACAGCTCTGCAAAGAACCAAATAATTGATATAGTGTCCTACATGGATAAGCGAGATAGGATAGAAGACTTAAACTATCTTCCAAAGGACTTTAAACTCAGCGAAGAGAACTTTACAAAAGTTTTTGGTTTTTCTAATAAGGTTGAAAACCATTCCTATCTTGGATACTCTTACACAGACAATATTGTGGAAAAGGGAGATCTTGGATTTAATATTGACATAGAAGGCTACAAAAATATGATTTTTGTCTATTCTCTTGATCACATTTCCACTTGTGGAGATTACAAGTTTGAGAGAAAGAAGAAGGAAATAAATATTTATAAGAAGTTTAAGGATGACTACGAGCTTCAAAAGACAATTGACCTTCTTGCACTTAGGGATAAGTTAAAGACCCTAAAGAAGACTAAAGATGAAATAAAACTTGATGACCTAGCGATAGAGGACGATAACTTTAAAATTTATTTCACAAATATTTATTTTGGAAATGAAGACAATATTGAGAATGCCTATGTTGAATTCTATCTCTTGACTAAGTAGGAGGGATAAGATGTATTATATAAATTTTGAAAATGATGTTTTTATTGATGAGAACATAGACCTTTCACACCTAAAGGACCTTGTAAGGATTTATTTAAATAGGTGCGATTCCTATCAAATTACGATCTTAAAAGAGGACAAGAAGTCAAAGAAAATTCTCGATGACTTCGCAGTTTATTCTGATGAGAATGGATATGAATATATCCTTCAAGGTATTGTAGACGAGGACTTTAAAGAAATGATTCTTAAAAATCTTATTGGCGATATGGCACTAAACTTTATGGGCCTAAGCCTTTATGATGATGGAATCCTAAAATTAGAAATCCTAAATTATGGAAGCGAAGTCTATATTTATGGCTTTGACGAAAAAACTGTTGTAGAATTTTCTGATGAGCTTGAAAAAGTTTATGGTATAAAAGAAGTCAATGTCTATATAGATGAGGACAGCCAAGAAGAAAGTCAACACCATGATCATCATGACCACGACCACTCTTGTGGTTGCCATTCAGATGAAGATGACGACAAGTCATGTGGCTGTGGTGGGTCTTGTAACAATTAAAAAGTTAAATAAAAAAAGAGTCTATCATGTGATGTGATAGGCTCTTATTTTTATAGATAATTTTATGAGAGTTCTTCTGATATAGCAGAAGAAATTTTTGGAAGTAGTTGCTTCTTTCTTGAGAGGAGACCTTCTGATAAAAATTTATCTCCCACAAGGTCTTTGTCAAATTTCCTTGCAATTGCTTCTTTAAAAGATCCTGCTAAGATTACTTCAGAGACTTCTTTGAAGATGTCAGTAATCATGAGTACAAAAGTTTCTGCATCAGAAGAAGCGACAAAGTTTTCCATGGCATCCTTGAGGTCCTTTTCTACAGAAGCTGTGGAGTCAAGGTCCATGGTAAAGATTTGGCAGACTCTAACATTAACCCCTTCAATAGAAAAGTTTTTGACATCAGACTTTAGAAGTTCGTCAGGTTTTCTACCTTCAAGGCTTGTTCCTGCACGGAACATTTTCATGGCGAAGTCTTCAACATCTATGGCTGCAATTTTCTTCATCTTGTTTAGGACATACTTGTCGGTTTCTGTTGAAGTAGGAGATCTAAATAATAAAGTGTCAGAGATAATTGCCGCACATAGAAGTCCGGCAACTTCACGAGAAGGTTTGATTCCATTTTCAAAAAACATCTTTGACACAATAGTTGCAGTTGATCCCACAGGTTCGTTTCTAAAATAAATTGGGGAAGATGTAGACACATTTGCCACCCTGTGGTGGTCCACAATTTGAATTATTTCTGCTGAGTCTATGTCGTCAATGGATTGGTTTCTTTCGTTGTGGTCCACTAGAATAATTTTTTTCTTTAAGTTTGAAATCAAGTGGTATCTTGAAATATTTCCTATAACCTTGCCCTTGTTGTCAAGAACTGGGTAAGACCTAAATCTTGATTGGGACATTTTTTCTCTAACGTCGTCAATTAAATCGTCCTTGTGAAAGACAACTAAGTCATCCCTTGTCATCACGTATGCAACAGGGACAGCTTGAGGCAAAAGTCTTGCAACCATAAAAGTTGAAAGGCCAGTTGAAATTACTGCAACATTATTTTCTTTAGCGAGCTCCATTAGTCTATCATCAAGCTTGCTAGAGATAGTTAGGATTAAAAGAGAAATCCCCTTTCTTATTACAGACTCTTGGTCTTTTACGTCGTCGCCAACAATTACAATGTCCCCTTCACTTATGAGGTCTTGATTTTTTATAGCCTTGACAGCCATTTTACCTGATAGACTTCTTGGCTTTTCGGGAAGGTAGAGGACCTTTCCCCTAAGTACATCTAAAATATTTTCAAAGCTTGTGTTGGACCTACCTATGATGGAGTCGTCCCAAATTTCCATGTAAGTTGATGCTATGTTGGAAAGACTAACTATTCCAATTAAGTTGTCGTCGTCATCAACAACGGGTAGGGAGCTAATATTATTTTTTTGGATTAGATCCATAGCAGAAGCCATTGATAGGCTTGGATTTACACAGTAGGCTGCATCAATTTCTATGTCACGAACTTGTGGCTTGATAGAAGTCTTTAACCTTGGCTTTTGAACCTTAAAATAATCTAGGACAAATTCTGTTTCCTTGTTTAAGTTTCCCAACCTAATTGCTTCAGCGTCTTGACCCATCTTGTTTTTTAATTCTGCAAGGGCTATGGCAGAACATATACTATCTGTATCTGGATTTTTGTGACCAGTTATATAAATTTTATTCTTCATAAATCCTCCAAATTTCTAAGACATTATAACATAAAATGGCTTAAATCTTGTAATAATATGTGAATTTAGGATATAATTTAGGGGTGATAACATGGATATAATTATAATTGGAGCAGGGGCAAGTGGAATTGTCACTGCTATAAATGCAAAAAATAAAAATAACAGGGTAAGACTCCTAGAGAAAAATGACAGAATTGGGAAGAAGCTATTGGCAACTGGCAATGGCAGGTGCAACTATACCAACATGAACTTGTCAGAAAAAAATTATTCTTCTCCTGACTTTGTAAAGAGAACTCTAGAGGACTTTAGCAATGAAGATTTAATAAATTATTTTAGAATTTTAGGTCTTGAATCTACACTAGATGGTAACAGAGTCTATCCCATAAGCTTAAAGGCGAATTCTGTTTTAAATATTTTGATTTACTGGCTTGAAAAAAAGGGAATTGAAGTGAAAACCAAGAGCCAGGTTAAGGAAATCAAGAAGACAAAAAAGGGCTACGAAGTCATAACTAATGAAGAGACTTTAAGTGCTGATATAGTTGTAGCTGCCTTTGGTGGTAAGGCTATGCCAGCAAGTGGGTCTGACGGTGTGAGCTTTGAAATTTTAAAGACAAAGTATTTAAAGCACCTAAGTGGGACAAAGGTAATAGGTCGTGCAAGGCTCTTAAGAGATGAAAAAGTCATAGACGAGAGAGAGGGCGAAATTTTATTTGCCAATTACGGTATTAGTGGACCTCCAATCTTGGATATGTCTGTTAATACTGAAGAAGGCGACATCATTGAAGTGCCGCTGATTAATAACTTAAAGAAAGACAGCATTGACATGGTCTACAACAGGTACTACATGTTCCCAGACTTTTCCCTTGAAGAATTTTTAATGGGACTTGTTGACAAGAAGTTCATCCACTATATTGTTGACTCACTAGACATGGATAAGAACACAGCAATGAATATGATTTCCATGGGAGACTTCGAAAAAATTATTGGCCTTCTACTAAAATCTCGCTTTAAGGTCACAGGTAACACTGGATTTAAAAATGCCCAAGTAACTAGAGGTGGAGTTTCTTTAGATGAAGTTAGTCCAGAAAATTATGAAGCAAAAAAATACAAGGACCTCTATATAATTGGTGAGGCTCTCGATATTGATGGAGACTGTGGTGGATATAACCTGCACTTTGCCTTTGGATGTGGCTATAGACTTGGAAAAATATTGAGGGAAAAAAATTTACAAAAGTAATTTGCAATAGAAGTAAAATCAGATTAAAATAATTTTTGTGATTAATTTTGAAATTAGATCTTGCAATAAATTTGGAGGAAGAATGTTTTATTTACAGAAAAAATTAAAGGAATTTGGGAATATTTCTGTTGGAATTGTTGGCTCAGGTATTATGGGAAGCTCGCTCTTCACTATACTTAGCCAAAATGAAAATTTTTATCCCATAGTGTTTTCCTCAAGAAATAAAAAGACACTAGAGTCTGCTATTGAAGCAGCAAATATAGATAAAGATGACCTTGCCTTTACAGATGACATGGAAGAGGCCAAGAAACTTTTAAAGGAAAAGAAATACATTGGAACTACAAATAACTTAATCGCAGCATCCCTTGTGGACTGTCTAGTGGACTGCACTGGTGACACAGAAACTGGTACAAAGTTATCCCTTGTGGCTATAGAAAACAAGGTTGATATTGTCAGCCTAAATGTAGAGATGGATGCAACAGTGGGACCTTACTTAAAAGTCTTGGCAGATGAAAAAGGAGTAGTCTACTCTGGAACTAAGGGAGACGAGCCAGGAGCCATTGTAGAAATTTATGAATTTGCTAAAAACTGCGGCTTTGAAGTCCTAGTCCTAGGCAAGGGAAAGAACAATGAATTAAATAATTATGCAACTCCAGGTAGCTTAAGAGAAGCTGCAGAGAAAAAGGGAATCAATCCAAGGATGCTGACTTCCTTTGTCGATGGAACAAATACCATGATTGAGCTCAATGCAGTTTGCAATGCCCTTGGATTTGTACCAGATGTTAGAGGTTGTCACTTTGTTAATACTGAACCAAAAAATATTGCTGAGGACTTTAAACTTAAGGATGATGGTGGAATTTTAAATTCCTACGGAGTTGTTGACTTTGCAACGGGAATTGCCCCAGGAGTCTTTGCAGTAGTAAGACCTAAGTCAGATATAATAGACAAGGAAATGCAATATTTATCCATGGGCGAGGGTCCAAACTATACAATTTATAGGCCCTACCACTTAACAAGCATTGAGACAATTATTTCTATTATAAAGGCAGTTGTCCTTAGGGATGAATCTATTGCTCCCCTTGGCAGACCTTTTGCAGAAACAGTCTCTGTTGCAAAGAGAGACATCAAAAAGGGAGAAAAGTTTGACTCCATAGGTGGCGAGATGATTTTTGGAAGTCTTGAGACTAAAGAAGATCAAGAAAAAGGCAACCATCTTCCAATAGGTATAGTAACAGAAGGAGCCTTTGCAAAAAGAGATATTAAAAAGGGAAGTCTACTTACTTATGACGATGTAGAATTAAATAATAATTCAGAAATAGTAAAGTTGCGAAAAATCCAAGATGACTATTTTAAATTGTAAACTTTGATGGTATAATATCCTAAATAGGTGATAATATGAGAATAACACAAGAAACAGACTATGCATTTCGTATTGTAAGTTATCTAGCAGAGAATGAGGGGAAGGTTGTTGGGGCACCGCAAATAGCTGAGAGCGAAGGTGTCACAAAAAGATTTACCCTAAGAATACTTAGAAAATTAAATTTGGCTGGCATTACAGATGCGAAGAGAGGATCTAAAGGCGGATATTTTTTAAAGAAGGCTAAGGAAGAAATCACTATGTATGATATACTTGTAGCTGTAGATGGTCCTATTGTAATCAATAGGTGCTTACAAAAAGAAGACTCATTTTGCAGTAAGCATCCTGATGAGGATAGAAGAAGTTGTAAATTCCACCTTGCCCTTGCAGGTATGCAATCAAATATTATTAAGATGTTTAAGAGTCAAACAATTGACAAATTTATATAAGCTGTGAAGAGGACGGTAATTTTTAGAAAGTAAGAGAACAGTTGGTTGGTGCAAAACTGCCTTTCAAAATTTTACAGATCACCTCGGAGCTCAAGAGTCAAAAGCTCTTGCGTAATTTTGCGTTAAGATATTAAGTGATAGTTTCCTATAATTAGGGTGGTACCGCGGTTAGTTCGTCCCTTCTCTTTTGAGAGGGGACTTTTTTTATACAAAAAATTTGGAAGAAAAGGAGATTTAGATGAAAGTATTTAAAGAATTATCTAAAGACAGTGTAAGTGAAAGGGAAGAACAAGTCTCAAAATTTTGGGACGAAATAGATCTTCTACACAAATCTGTAGAATCGAGAAAAGATGGAGAAAATTATATATTCTATGAAGGACCTCCAACTGCTAATGGAAAGCCAGGCATTCACCATGTTATGGCGAGAACTCTTAAGGATTTAACTTGTAGATACCATACAATGCTTGGTTATCAAGTTAAGAGAAAAGCAGGCTGGGATACACATGGCCTTCCTGTAGAAATTGAAGTAGAAAAAAGATTAGATCTTCACAACAAACAAGACATAGAGTCCTATGGAGTTGAAGCCTTTAACAAAAAATGTAAGGAATCTGTTTTTGAATATGAAAAAGAATGGAGAACTCTTACAAGAAGAATGGGTTACTTAATTGACTTAGACCACCCATATATCACTCTTCAAAATTCTTATATTGAATCAGTTTGGCACATTCTAGACAAGATGTTTAAGGACGGCCTAATTTATGAAGGTCACAAAATTGTTCCTTACTGCCCAAGATGTGGTACTGGTCTTGCATCTCACGAAGTTGCTCAAGGTTATGAAGAAATAAAAACTACAACAGCAACTTGTAGATTTAAATTAAAAGACAAGGAGAATGAATACTTCTTAGCATGGACAACTACACCATGGACACTTCCATCCAACGTTGCCCTAGCTGTTAACCCAAAAGTTGAATACGTTAAGGTTAAGCATGCTGACGGACATATTTACTATGTAGCTAAATCTCTTGCTAAACAAGTCTTTAAGGATGACGAATATGAAGTCCTAGAAGAAATGCTTGGTAAGGATCTTGAATACACAGAATATGAACAACTCCTTAAATTCCTTGAACCAGATAAAAAAGCTTTTTATGTAATTTGTGCTGATTATGTAACAACTGAAGATGGTACTGGTATAGTTCACATCGCTCCTGCCTTTGGTGAAGATGACTATCAAACTGCAAGGGGATATGACCTTCCAATGTTAAAACCAGTTGATGATGATGGTAAGTTTACAGACACACCTTGGAAGGGTCAATTTGTAATTGATGCTGACCACGATGTTCTTCATTACCTAATGGACCACGATCTCTTATTCGCAAAACAAAAGATGCTTCACAACTATCCACACTGCTGGAGATGTCATACTCCACTTATTTACTACGCACACCCATCATGGTATATAGAAGTAACTAAGTTTAAGGATAAGTTAATAGAAAACAACAATGGAGTAAACTGGTTCCCAGACTTCGTTGGAGAAAAGAGATTTGGAAACTGGCTAGAAAACTTAAATGACTGGGCAATCTCTAGATCAAGATATTGGGGTACTCCACTACCAATATGGAGATGTGAATGTGGCCACACAGAATCTGTTGGCTCAATAGAAGATTTGAGAAATAAGGCAATAGAAGATGTAGCAGAAGATGTTGAACTTCACAGACCTTACGTTGATGATATCCACATCAAATGTCCTAAGTGTGGCAAGCCAATGACTAGGGAAGCAGACGTAATTGACGTTTGGTTTGACTCAGGAGCTATGCCTTTTGCTCAATGGCACTATCCATTTGAAAACAAGGATAACTTTGACGAACTTTTCCCAGCAGACTTTATATGTGAAGGAATTGACCAAACAAGAGGTTGGTTCTACTCACTAATTGCAATATCAACTTATATGACTGGCAAGAGTCCTTACAAGAATGTACTTGTTAATGACCTTATCCTTGATAAGGAAGGTAAGAAGATGTCAAAATCTCGTGGCAATACAGTTGCACCTTTTGAACTCTTTGACAAGTACGGGGCTGACGTTGTTAGGTGGTACCTACTTTATGTATCACCACCATGGACTCCAACAAAGTTCGATGAAGATGGACTACGTGAAATTGAATCAAAATTCTTTAGATCTCTAAGAAACACTTACAACTTCTTCAGTCTATATGCAAACACAGACAAGATTGACCCAAGAGAAGTTAAGGTTTCCTATGAGGACTTAGAAGAAATAGATAAGTGGTTATTGTCTAAGTACCACAGACTTGTTAAAAATGTAAGAGAAGACATGGAAGCATTTGAACTTACAAAAGTTGTAAGAGAAATCCAAGACTTCGTTATTGAAGATGTTTCCAACTGGTACATCAGAAGAAACAGAAGAAGATTCTGGAAGACTAATAAGGATAACACTAAGATTGCCGTTTACAAGACAACTTATGAAGTTCTACTTGGTGTGACAAAATTAATTGCACCAATGGTACCATTCCTATCAGAAGAATTATTTAAGTCACTTACTGATGAAGAATCAGTTCACTTAGCTGACTATCCAACTTGTGATGAAAACATGATTAACGACAAGGTTGAAGAAAAGATGGACCTTGTAAGAGATCTTGTAACTCTAGGAAGAGCTTCAAGAGAAGAAGCTAAGATTAAGGTTAGACAACCACTTTCTAAAGTTATCATTGATGGAAAATATAAAGAAATCATTGGCGATTTAACAGAACTTATCAAAGAAGAGCTTAATGTTAAGGAAGTTCAATTTGAAAATGACCTTTCAGAATATATGGAATTTGAACTTAAACCAAACTTTAAAGTTTGCGGTAGCATCTTAGGTTCAAAGGTTAAGGACTTTGGCAAGGCTCTTAGAGAAGCCAATGCGAAAGACCTACTAGCTAAGCTTGAAGAAGGTAAAGTTACTCTTGAACTTGCTGGCGAAGATACAGAAATTGAAAGAGACTTTGTTGAAGTTAAGATTTCTGCAAAAGAAGGCTTCGACGTAATAATGGAAAACAACCTTTTCGTAATCCTAGACACAGAACTTAACGAAGAACTTCTAAATGAAGGTTATGTAAGAGAATTTGTATCAAAGATTCAACAACTAAGAAAGAAAAAAGACTTAGATATTCTTGACAACATTAAGATTTCATACAAGTCTGATGATGAAGTTGAAAAAGCTATTGAAGCAGAAAAAGAATTTATAAAATCAGAAACTCTCGCACTTGATCTTGTAAAGGAAGACAACGAAGCAGAAGTTGAAAGTCTAAATGGTCACGACATTAAAATAAATATTGAAAAAATGTAAGCTTATAAGCTTAAAGGCTCTGGGGAACCAGGGCCTTATTTTTTTGCCTTGAATTATATAAAAAATTAACTGAGGTTAACAAGGACCTAGTCCCTATAAATCAACATATAAGATAAAAAAAGTGAATTTATTTAAGAAAAATAAAATGATACCCAATATCAATATTATTTACTTATAAAAATTTCTTTGCTAGTATTTATCATGAAAAATTAAGAAATAAAAGTTAAGGAGGATATAATTGAAGATTTTATTTTTAATACTTGGATTTATATTTTTGGGGATTGGAATAATCGGTATATATTTGCCCTTATTACCTGCGACTCCCTTCTTGTTACTTGCAACTTATTGCTTTGCAAGAGGATCAAAAAAGTTCAACGACTATTTTATTTCTACTAAATTATACAAGGAAAATATTGAGCCAATAAAAAACAAGACTGGTATGACAAGAGAGAGAAAGAGAAAGATACTCATGACAATCACTTTCTTTTTAGCTATATCATTTTATTTTGTAAACAACTTGCATGCTAGAATTACACTCTTATTAGTGCTTATTTTTCACTACATATATTTTATTTTTAAAGTTAAGA
>QWCD01000876.1_pt1 | contig 10286 bp, 10 predicted proteins | sample 1972461 | NCBI WGS metagenome assembly QWCD01 (sample SAMN09866717, study PRJNA288562) | Human vaginal metagenome isolate term4_vaginal, whole genome shotgun... | isolation source: vagina | host: Homo sapiens | place: USA: California | reverse complement strand
GGTCACAAAAGGATAGATAATTTTCCCCGATAAGTCATGAGTCAAAAGAAATTTTTTCATAGCCGGCGCTATAGTATACCACCAAACAGGTGTTCCCAAAAATATCGTATCGTATTCCCCGATATCTACAGGAAAATCATTGAGTTCCGGTAATATTTCATCCTTCACTTCCCGATGACCATCTTTCCACCGTGCCAAAAGTTCATTACTGTAAGGCACTTTTGTGCGTATAGATACTAAATTACCGCCGATTGTTTTTTGAATCAATTCCGCCACCTGACGTGTTCTTCCGGTCACAGAGTAATAAACAATTAAAATTCGACTCATTTGATAGCCCCTGCTAAAACAAATAATTTGTTATTTCATCTCAACAAAATGGTTTTCCATGTTCTTTTGTTTCTTTCAAAATATTGAAATACTATATTCTCTATACTATATGTGATTCTTATATCGTGCGTACGATGCTAAATGTAATAATATGATTAAAACTTTTATGTTATTTATTTTCTGAAAGTAAACGCTTTTTATAGCGACTGATAATAAGAGAGGAAATAATAATTTTCGCAAAATCACCGGGAATAAAAGGATACATGCAAAGCATAAATGCTGCTCCTATGGCTTTCCCTGTTAATACAATAAACCACCCGATGCCAAAAATATAACAAGCAAGAGTTCCGCAAAGAGTAGCTATCAATGCATTTTTAAATGTAGCGCCCATCTTTTCTACTATAAACCCGGTCAGAAAAACCATCGGCAGGTAACCAATAATAAATCCCCCGGTAGGCCCGCCTAATACGGCTAAACCGCCCTTCATCATAGAGAATACGGGCACACCAACAATGCCCAACAAAATATAAATGCAAAGACTGATAAGCCCATAACGTGCCCCTAAAAATCCACCCGCCAAAAGTACCGCAAAAGTGCCTAATGTAATAGGTACCGGCTGCACCGGAATAACCACCTGCGCACATACAGCACACAAAGCAGCAAAAAGCGCACAAAGTACTTGTAATTTTGTTTTTATATGATTCATAAATATCACCTCATTATATTTTATATTACCATTATAAAGGTCACTTTGCCCATTTGACAACTATTTTCTTTTTATTTTCAAATAAAAACGGTAGATTTTTGCTTCTACCGTTTCTATTTCTTTATTTCATTTTTATAAATTCACTCTATACCAATCGACTAAAGTCGCCCCATTGTTTGTAGAGGGATAAAACTTCATTCAGTAATGAGATTCGATTTATTCTGACTGCTTTATTTTCTACCATGACCATGACTACGTCCAAGTAAGCATGTATGGATGCTGTCAATGTTTTTAGCAATGTCAATACTTCTTCGTATTTATATTCATCATAGGCTTTTTGTACCTCCGGCTGAATGGTTTGCAGTGCATTGTAGAGTTCTTTTTCTTCTTTTTCTTCAAATAGTTCTTCTCGGACAGGTGCTGTGTCTTTTCCTTTGGTAATATTGGTCAGACGAGTAACTGCTTGTCGCAATTCTTCTTCTTTCTTGATGTGGCTATCCACCATGCCTTGTGCTTTTAGGAATACAGCATAAATATCTTTCAATGTTCCGGAAAGTACGGCGTCAATAATATCGTAATCAATTCCTTTGTCTAAAAGAATGATTTTCATCCGTTGGCGAATAAATTCTTCCATTTTCTCGGCTGTTTCTTTTTTCTCTTCTTCTGTGCCGGGGAGAAGTTTCAAGGCTTCTTTTATGCCTTTTTGGATATCCCAATGAATTTTTCCATCTGTTAAAATATTGACAATTCCGATGGTCTGTCGCCGAAGGGCATACGGGTCTTGGGATCCGGTGGGAATCAATCCGCGTAGAAAGGTAGCGGCGATATTATCTAATTTATCTGCTAAGGATAAGGCTCTACCGATGGATGATTGGGGTAGCATATCACCGGAGAAGCGAGGCATGTATTGTTCAAAGATGGCTTGTGCTACGGCTTTGTCTTCTCCATCCAGCAGGGCATATTCTTTCCCCATTTCTCCCTGTAATTCAGTAAATTCTGTAACCATTCCTGTGGCTAAGTCTGATTTGGCGAGATAAGCACTTCTCTTCACTTGTGCTATTTCTTCCGAGGAAAATTTCCAGTCTTCAGCCATGCACATCACTAACTTGCCAAGGCGATCAGATTTGTCTTTCATCGTTCCCATGCCTTCTTGGTAGTTAATTTTTGTCAATTCACCTCTATGATCGTTTAGTGATTTTTTCCGGTCACCGTCAAAGAAAAATTTGGCATCGTCTAAACGCGCACGAAGAACTCTTTCATTCCCAATCTGTACATTTTTTATCGCTTTATCTCCGCCATTTCTTACGGTAAGGAAATAAGGCATAAGACTGCCGTCACTTCGTCTTACCGGATAATACCTCTGATGGTCACGCATAGGAGTGACAATAGCCGGCACGGGGAGTTTCATAAATTCTTCGTCAATGCGTCCATAAAGCGGTGTCGGATATTCCACTAAATAATTGATTTCTTCCAAAAGGTCAGCATTGTGCCATACTTCTCCGCCTAATTCTTTGGCGGTTTTTTTGAGTCCTTCGGATATCAATGCTCGTCTTTCGTCTTGATCTACAATGACAAAGGCATGGCGCATGATTTCTTTATATTCTTCCGGCGCTGTTATTTCTACTGTTTCTTTGCAGAGGAAGCGATGGCCACGACTGATGCGACCGCTTTTTACATGGGCAAATTCCATAGGAATAATATTTTTTCCTGCCAATGCCACAATCCAGCGTATGGGACGAATGAAATGTGCTTCTTCTGTCCCCCAACGCATGCTGCGAGTAAAGTTAAGACCTGTAATGAGTGATGTAAATATTTCAGGTAAAATGGTTTCCACGGTTTGTCCTTTATTTACCACTTCTGCCCAGGTATATTCACCATCTTTTATCAAATTTTCCGCTTCTATATGTTGTCCGCGTGCAAAGCCAATAGCTGCTTTTGTCGGGTTACCATTTTCATCATAAGCGGCTTTAATGGACGGGCCTCTCTTTTTTATTTCTTCGTCAGGCTGCTTATCTACCGCGCCTGTAACGATAACAGCCAAGCGACGAGGAGTAGCATAAACGTCTGATTTTTCAAAAGAAATACGACTTTCGAGAAATTTATTTTTCACCAATTCCCGTAATTGTTCTACTACACCGGACATAATATTCGCCGGCATTTCTTCTGTGCCTATTTCAAGAAGTAAATTTTTACTCATTTCCGGTCACCTTCTTTCAACATCGGGAATCCTAATTCTTTTCGTTTTTTCAACCATTCTTTAGCGCAAATTCGAGCCAAATTTCTCACGCGTCCGATATATTCCGTTCGTTCCGATAAAGAAATAGCTCCGGCAGCATCCAAAAGATTAAATGCATGAGAACATTTCAACACATAGTCATAAGCAGGAAGGACATACCCTTCTTTTACCACACGTTGTGCTTCCTTTTCATACGTATCAAATAATTTGAAAAGCATGTCATGGTCGGACAAATCATAACTGTATACGGACTGTTCATATTCATTTTGATGCCAAATATCCCCGTAAGACACGCCGTCTGTCCACGCTAAATCGTAAACATTATCTTTTTCTTGTATATACATGGCGATACGTTCCAATCCATAAGTAATTTCTACGGATACCGGATGTTCGTCAATTCCTCCGACTTGTTGGAAATAAGTGAATTGCGTAATTTCCATTCCATCAAGCCACACTTCCCAACCGATACCCCAAGCACCTAAAGTCGGAGATTCCCAGTTATCTTCTACAAATCGTATATCATGTTCCTCCGGATCGATACCCAATTCTTTCAAACTGTCTAAATATGTTTCTTGAATATCATCAGGCGACGGCTTCATGATAACTTGAAATTGATGATGTTGATATAAACGATTCGGATTATCACCATATCGTCCGTCATCCGGTCGACGTGACGGTTCTACATATGCCACATGCCACGGTTCCGGCCCGATAGTTCTAAGAAATGTCGCAGGATTCATCGTACCTGCTCCTTTTTCCGTATCATACGGCTGCTCTAAAATGCACCCCCGAGATGACCAGAACTTTTGTAATGTCAAAATAATTTGTTGAAATGTCATATAACCTCCTATGCAATAAAAAACCCCTACAACAAATTTTGTCGCAGGGACGAATATCAAATCCGCGGTTCCACCCTTATTGGCTAAAGCCCACCTTCATTTTATAATATTTATTCAACAGCTCAAAAGTGCCTTCTGTACTTATCAACCTCTCACCATCGTTGAATCGCTTATCGTACATACTCCTCTTTTTCATTGCATCATGTACACATAGTAACAATTACTTATGAAAATGTCAAAAGAAATATTTCAATTCTATGCGCAAACAACATATTCATAAAATATTTCTCCACGATGATAATAAAACATTTTGCTTTTTATCATTACTCGTTCTTATTATCGTGACTCCACATAAGTATAAAAGAAATCTGCTTTTTTTATTAATTTTCTTCCTCTTCATGCATATCACGTATGTAATTTCTTACCCACATACGAATAAGTGCGGAAGCATTCATTCCTCTGTCTTCACAAAGGCGAAAAAATTCCTCTTTCTGTTGTGTCGGAATCCTTACTGTTAAGGCTGATCTTTCAGTATCTTTGATTTCTAAAGCTGTTGACATATTAATTACCTCCTTTTACGCAACTTTATTATAACATACATAACAAGATTTGATATTATTTTCTATGTTACATAAGCACAAAATTTCTTAATTATTTATTGTTTGTTATGTCTATAGCATCCACTACTATTATTTATATTTACTTCACTGTAAATAAGTTACATCAGATTGAATTGTATGAAAAAATGATTTTCTTTTTATTTTATTGATCGCGTCTTATTTTATTAACACTATATATAAAGAAATATAATTATATAATCTTTTATATGCCTCTGCTCGAAATATTTCCTTATAAATTGATACTTTATTTTTACACAAAAAAGCAGCTACCTTTTGATAACTGCTTCTTTTCAATTTACTTATTCCTCTTCATGGCCCTATCGTCTATTAAAAGACCTTTTTTATTTTTCCTGAAGTTGTGCCATAATTTTTTCTAAAGCGATGGATAAAGTATGCCAACCCAAGGTGGCACATTTCACACGCACCGGCATTTTAGAAATATCTTTCAACGTGGTGGCAGCTTCCAATTCTTCCAACTTTTCATCATCTGTCACATCCCCGCGAATCATAGATAAAAATAATTCACATAAACGCCGAGCCTCTTTGATGTCACGATCACGTAAAAGTTCTGCCATCATCGCAGTGGATGCTTGGCTGATGGCGCAGCCGGATCCGGTATACGCCAAATCGGTAACCACACCGTTTTTTACTTTTACTTCTACATCAATGTCATCGCCGCAACTGGGATTATGTCCGTGTTCTTTTATTGTCGGCTTCTCTATATTTCTTTTATTTGTTTTATCTTTGTTGTATTCAAGAATTAAGTCTGTATATAATTGCTGCAATTTCATGATGCTGTATACCCCATAACCTGACGAACATGTTTTAACCGCTCAATGAAATAGTCTACTTCGTCTACGGTGTTGTAAAAATAAAAACTGGCACGGCAAGTAGCATTAATGCCCAGGTAGCGATGTAACGGTTCGGCGCAATGATGCCCTGTACGAATGCAAATACCGTCCTCTGATAAAATTTGTGCCACATCATGCGGATGCACATCTTCTACCGTAAAAGATATAAGTCCTTCTTTTTCATCCGGATTTTTAGATCCTACAATATGGATAAAAGGAAGTTCTTTTAATTTCTCTAAGGCATGTGTTACCAGAATTTTTTCTTGTTGCCTTATGGAATCAAATCCGATAGAGGAAATATATTGAATCGCTGCTACTAAACCTACTGCGCCTTCCACATATTGTGTTCCTGCCTCAAATTTTGCCGGTAAATCAGCATACACCGTTTTTTGTTCTTCCACCGTATCAATCATATCTCCGCCTAAAAGAAACGGCTCCATCTCAGAAAGTATTTCTTCTTTTCCATAAAGTACGCCGATACCGCCAACGGAACAGAGTTTATGTCCGGAGAACGCAAAGAAATCGCAATCTAAATCTTGTACATTAATTTTCATATGCGGTGTACTTTGTGCGCCGTCTAAAACGACTACTGCCCCATGTGCATGGGCTCCGCACGCTGCCACGGTACTAAATTGGAATGATGTTCCCCGATGGTAATGAGAATTTTATCACCTTTTTTTAGGTGTGTTTCTCCATAAGATCGCGCCACAAGGTTCAAACTTTCCGATGTATTTCTTGTATAAATAATCTCTTTTGCGCTACGAGCTCCAATGAAATCTTTGACCACATTTTTAGACGTATCGTATACTTCTGACGCATGAACAGCAAAAACATGCGCTCCCCGATGGGGATTGCCGTTGCCGTGCATCAAATAATCCGTAACAGCTTGAATAACCGGAAGGGGTCTTTGTGTCGTAGCTGCATTATCAAAATAGACGACTTGATGCTCATTCACTTTCGTTTCCAAAATGGGAAAATCTCGTCTGATTAATTCGATATTCATTGTGCCTCCTTGGCATTATCTATTGCTTAACTTTTCTCGTACAGCGGCTATAATTTCTTCCCGCAAACTTTCATCCATCATATCCACCAAAGGACAAATCATTGATTCTACGACAATGCGCCGTGCTTCCTCTAAATCAAATCCTCGTGTCATGAGGAAATAAACGGTATTCTTGTCTAATTGTCCTGCACTGGACGCATGATTTCCTTGGACATTATCTTCTGTACAAAGCAATAATGGTAATGAAATATTTTTCGTCTTAGGATCAAGCTGAATGGCATAATCGCCTTCATCTCCTGTCGATCCGCTGCAACCTTTAATGAAATTCAACGTTGCTCGACAAACTTTTTTAGATTCATCAAGAAGTGCGCCTTTCACGTCAATTTTCGCATCCGTATCTTTGCCGTAATGTTCAATATGATAAAAGAGATCCAACTCCTGCTTTCCGACAGCGGCATACACAGCAGCTTCTCTCATTGTTGCTCTATCCCCTGCCAATTTGCCGTAACTATGAACGACATTCCGATGACCGCCCAATTTGGCTGAAGAAAAATCTGCCTTACCATCAGTGTCTACCACCACATGACGTTCGTCATAAATAGACGCCACCCCAAGACCTGTTTCCATAGATGACGAGGAGACAGACGCCCCTTCCATGACTTCATAATAAGTAGACATCACCACGGTAATATCCCGATTCGGCAATTCACAGCGCCAAACCAAATGCAATTTGGCCTTTTTATTTATTTGAAATCGAAACTGTCCGGCAAATCCACCTATATCATTATGAGGCACAATGGACACAATCAAAGATGTTTCTACTCCTTCAGGTATCTCTATGAAATATTTCTTTCCTTTACTGCTAACTTCCGTCACTTCCGACGCCATACTATTATAATCCGCCGGCCATGTACAACCTTCTTTCACATATGTCATATCCGAAAAAATAACATCGCTATGATCCTCCGGTGCTTCAAAGGCAAAAGTTGTATCATTCGTTCGTAAATACCGATAGGTGAGAAGCGGCAGCCGATTTACTCTTATTTCTTTCATTTGCGACCTCCTATCCTATGGACCCTTCAAACTCTAAATCAATAAGTCTATTCATCTCTACGGCATATTCCAAAGGTAACGCCTGCGAAATAGGCTCAGCAAAACCGCGAACCAACATAGATTTTGCATCTTCTTCAGATAGACCGCGACTCATAAGATAATAAATATCTTCTTCAGGAATACGCCCGATTTTAGCTTCATGCCCTAAATCAATATCATCATTTTCAATAATGATATCCGGTATAGTATCGGAGCGCGACAAATTATCGAGCATCAAAGATTCGCAACTAATCGCTCCTTTGGCTCCGACCGCCTTTTCACCGATATGTACCACACCGCGATAAATGGCAATACCGCCATTTTTCGATATAGATTTCGTATTAATATCGATACGACAATCTTTTCCGATTGCCTCCACTTTTGACCCGGTATCCAAAAATTGCCCTTTCCCGGCAAAAGTAATTCCCGTAAACTCACAAGTCGAACGATCTCCTTGCAAAATAGTATCCGGATAAAGACAAGATGTATGTGAACCAAAAGATCCGCTCACCCAGATCATATGTGCATCTTTCCCCAAAACAGCACGCTTAGTATTCAAGTTATACATATTCTTCGACCAATTTTCAATGGTAGAATAACGTAACTCTGCTCCATCCTTTACATAAAGCTCCACCGCACCGGCATGAAGATTCGCCACATTATAACGAGGCGCTGAACAACCCTCAATAAAATGACAAGTAGCCCCTTCCTCGATGATGATAAGCGTATGCTCAAACTGACCGGCACCCGGTGCATTAAGGCGGAAATAACTCTGAAGCGGCATTTTCACATGTACACCCTTAGGGACATACACGAAAGAACCACCTGACCACACCGCATAATGAAGCGCCGCGAATTTATGATACGACGGAGTAATAAGTTTCCCGAAATACGGTTTCACCAAATCACTATATTCCCTTACCGCCGTTTCAAAATCCACATAAATGACGCCTTGTTCTTCCAATTCCTTTTGCACATTATGATAAACCACTTCCGAATCATACTGCGCCCCCACGCCGGCAAGAGATTTCTTTTCCGCCTCAGGAATACCCAGTCGATCAAACGTATCACGAATATTTTGAGGAAGATCCTCCCATGTAGCTTTCATATCTGTCTTTGGCTTGATATATGTATCAATATGATCCATATCTAAGTCAGAAATATCAGGCATCCACGGCGGAATATCCAGATTCTCATAAATTTTCAACGCTTCCAAGCGTTTCTTAAGCATCCATTCCGGCTCATCCTTTTGCTCAGAAATCTCTCGGATAATCTCTTCCGTCAATCCACTTTCCGTCTTATAAGAATATTCCACTGCATCCTTCACATCATAAATGCTGCGATTGATATCCTCTATATGACTTCTCTTTCGTTCCTCCGCCATGACTACACCTCTTTACGATAAGCGTCAAAGCCATTAGTCTCTATTTCATCGACCAACTCCGGACCGCCCTCTTTCACGATATACCCATCAATGAGTACATGAACAAACTCCGGTTTGATAAATTTCAAAATCTGATTCAAATGAGTAATCAAAAGAATCGAATTATTTTCATTATGAAAATCAGAAATATTTTTCGACACCACGCGAACAGCATCGACATCCAAGCCTGAATCGGTTTCATCAAGCATAGCCAATTTCGGTTCCAAAATACGCATCTGAAGAATTTCACTCTTCTTTCGTTCACCGCCGGAGAACCCATGATTCAAATACCGTTCACTATAAGACGGATCCATCACCAAATCTTCCAAACGGGACTTCAAAAGCCTTTTGAAAGGAAATAGGCGTTGCTGCTTCCCGGTAATTGTCGTTTTGGCCGTACGAATAAAATTCTCCATCGTAATACCTGCCACAGAAATAGGATTTTGGAACGACAAAAACATCCCCAATTTCGCTCTTTTATCTACGGAAAGTTCACTAATGTCCTCTCCCTCAAAATAAATCTTTCCTTCTGTAACCTCATAAGTGGGATTTCCCATAATGGCATGAAGAAGCGTAGACTTCCCGGCGCCGTTAACACCCATAATAACATGGACTTCTCCCTTATGTACCGTCAAATTAATTCCGTGAAGCAATTCCTTTTCACCTACGGACACATGAAGATTTTCCACACGAAGTAATTCACTCATATCATCACCTCAAATATTGTAAATGCATCTTGTGCAAAATGTATACAATTAAATTCTATTTTTATTTTAACGTATTTATGAACACATGTAAACTAAACGAAAAACCGACAAATAGGGATTTCAACGCCCCTTTATCCACTTTTCTCATAATAAGAATATCTCCAAAAATACGCCGCCGCTTTAGTTTATCTATATTTCTCTATATAGAGAGCAACACTTACCTTTATCGGCACCGAAAAAGGAATCCGTTCCCATCATCAAAAGATAATTAAATTCTAACGCCTTTTGTCATAAATGAACTCATAAATACATGAAAAAACCGCATGCATTACAAAATTTAACTCTTTTGCATACGGTTCATCCATGCCTGTCATTTTTTCTCTATCAGATTCATTAATTCCGCCAAATTCTTCTTTCCGAAATGAACTTCCGTATCATTCAAAATAAGACAAGGAACACTCATGATATTATATTTCTCCTTC
>QWCD01000413.1_pt1 | contig 10303 bp, 10 predicted proteins | sample 1972461 | NCBI WGS metagenome assembly QWCD01 (sample SAMN09866717, study PRJNA288562) | Human vaginal metagenome isolate term4_vaginal, whole genome shotgun... | isolation source: vagina | host: Homo sapiens | place: USA: California | reverse complement strand
TTACATAATCTTTTTTGTTATAGCTTGAAATCAAATCTCCCGTAATAAAGCCTGCTTCAATTGTATCCTTAACAGCTTTCTTTAACTTAACTCCAAACTCATTTAATTCTTTGTTGCCGTCAAGCTCTCCTCTTTTTTCAAGTCCTGATGCCCAAGTAAATATTAGTGCAACTGAGTTAGTGGAAGTGATTTCTCCCTTTTGATATCTCCTATAATGTGCAGTAACTGTTCCATGAGCTGCCTCATATAAATAAGTTCCCTTTCCAATTATTGAAGACTCCATAAGTGATAAGGACCCAAAGACTGTTGAGATCATATCACTCATTACATCTCCATCATAATTTTTTAGTGCCCAAAGAATGTTACCTCTTGATTTCATTATTTGTGCTATGGCATTATCTATTAAATAATAATTATAATATATTCCATTCTTATCAAAATCTTTTCTATATTCTTCAAAAGTGTCATTGAATATTTCTTTAAAAACAGAATCGTATCCTGGAACAACAGTGTCTTTAGTTGAAAAAATTAAATTCATCTTTTTTTCAATAGCATATTTAAAGCACTCATGGGCAAAATATTTTATTGACTCAACCTTATTATATTGAGTTAAAAATATTGCATCGTAATCTGGTTTATATGAATATTTATTTTCTCCATTAATTGAAACATTTAATTCTTCTCCTTTCTTCAAGCTAAAGGACTTTGAAACATAAATGTCCCCAAAGGAATGCCTTGCTATTGCAATTGGCTCTTTCCACGTTGGTATTAGGATGTCTAAGCAATCGAAGGTAATAGGTTCCCTAAACATTACTCCGTCAAGAAATGCTCTTATTGTAGCATTTGGCGATGGGTAAATCTTTTTCAAATTAAATTCCTTTACCCTATCTTCATTTGCTGTAATAGTGGCACACTTTACACCAACCTTATATTTCTCAACAGCCTTAGCAGAATCAAGTGTGACCTCATCATCAGTATCATTTCTGTTTTCCATTGAAAGGTCATAGTAGTCAAGCTTCAAATCAATGTAGGGCTCAAGTAATTCTTTTTTTATATCTTTCCAGATGACTCTTGTCATCTCATCTCCGTCCATATCAACAATAGGATTTTGCATTTTAATTTTTTCCAAAATTATCACCTCTACTAGGAATTCTATCAAAGTATTATCTATAAGACTAATATTAAAATTCAAGTCTAGGTATATAATTTGACTATGGCACACAAAATAGTGTGAGTTTTCTACTTAGCTTTTTAGTAGATATTTAGTTACAGAATTCTTTACTTTAATCTATTAAATTATTTGCAAATGTCTTATACTATAATTAATAAATATTTTCATCTACGACAATTTGATCAGACTTTTTTGTCTATCAAGTTTTAATTTTTTACTTATTAAGGAGGTTTTTATGAAAAAGTTTAGTAGGCTTTTATTTGTTCTTTTATTGACTTCTTGTCTTTTAACTCCTAGCTATCTTTTGGCAAAGGAAAATAGTGTCAATAACGAAAAAATTGAGACCTTGCAAAAAGCTGGAATCATTACTGGTTATCCTGATGGCAGTCTTGGACTAGATAAGCCCATCACTCGTGCTGAAATTGCTGTAATTCTTACAAAAATAAAGGGCGAGCTTATTGAAAAAAATGACCAGCAAATTTTTAATGACGTGGGCAAGGGTCATTGGGCAAAGTTTTATGTTGAAAACGCCAGCCAAATAAAAAATCCACAGGGCATCTCTGCTATTGTTGGATACCCCGATGGATCCTTCAAGCCTTCTAATCAAATCACTTACGCTGAGATTTTAAAAATTTTAGTTGCAGCAAGTAAGATGGACCTAACACCTGCTGACGTGAAGGAATCTACTTGGCCATCATCTTGGATAGCTTGGGCGAATTCCATGGGGATAATTGGACCTAATAGTGGGATTGAAAACCCTGATCCAAATAAATTTGCTCCTCGTGGTCACGTCTTTACAATGGTCTATAACGCCATGTCAGATGATATTAATAAGATTGAACCCAAGGCTCCAGAAAATATAAATGAAAAAACAAAGGAGCTTTCTAAGGAAAATAAAATAGAAAACACTGATGGCAAAAAGGCAGCTGTTGATAGTGAGATTGGAAATATAGATTCCTTTAACAAGGGAGTAAATTTTAACCACGACTTGTTCCATCAAGAATTTTTAAAGTTAATTAATGCTGACAGACAAATCTTGGGACATAAACCACTTGAATGGGCTGATGATTTAACTAAGGGTGCATCAACTCGTTCTGAAGAGCTTGTAGCAAATGGATCTATTGATGTAAATGGAAAAATTCACCTACGCTTAGACGGACGACCATGGCAAACTTCTTTAGATTATCTTGAGCCTCAAATTTGTACAACGCTTCACGGCGAAAACCTTGTTGAGCTTATCTTTTCTTGTAAGAGTGGAAATATTGGACCTAAGGCTCGCAAGTCTTTAACCGATGAAAAGTACATGGCAAAGACTCTCTACGATTTGTGGTGGAATTCACCTGGTCATCGTGACAACATGATGAATCCAGAATTTAAATATTTAAATCTTCAACTTCGCCTTGGCGACCACGCAAAAAATGTTGACAAGAGCAAGAGAACTTTTTACTTTGTAGGAACAACACATTTCAGAGGCGACTACAAATAAAAATAATCCCCAAGAATTTATTTCTTCTTGGGGACTTTTTTTATTTTATGTTTTAGTTTGAAAGATTACTTAGCAAATAATTTTTAAATCTCACTTAATGGTCTCTTTAATAATTTCTCTGACTCTCTCTTCAAGTTCCTTTATGTCGTGTCTTTCTTCCTTGATGCAGGTCCTTGCTGTGTCTCCACAAATGATGCACTTTCTCTCTGGAAGTCCCAGTGACGACCTTGAAATTTGTGAAAAGTCCTTGTCGTAGATGTCGATGTCAAGAAGCCTCCCTCCCAAGGATTCTTCTTCTACTTCCATCATGAGTTTTTTTATGAGCCTTCCTTCTCCATCTAGGACAGCAAGGTACTCCATGCCTGTAATTAAATTTTGGTAGTCTTCAAATAAAATTTTTATTTTATTTTCTTCCAAAAGATTTTTAATCTTCTCTACATATTTTTTGTGGAAGCTTACTGCTTCTTCAAAGTTTTTGTCTTCGCCAGGAATGTTTAACATAAAGGAAAGGACTGGAGCTTCATATTTTTCTGTCAGGTCCTTAATCTTGTAATATCTTTTTTCCTTGGCCTCAAGCATCCTATTCATGGCAAGTATTTTAGAGTCTATCATTTATTATCCTATGTCCTTCTTCTGACTTAAGGGCTTTTATCGTTGCTTCTGGCAAAAATCTATAAGCTTCTTCAAATTTTCTTTCCTTCAAAAGTGCCCTAACCTTAGAAGCAGAAATTATTTCATTGCCAAGACTTGTCCTTGGAATTTCTACAACTTCAAGACCATATTCTGGCAGGATTCTTTCCATGGTCTCGTTGTAATTTTTTGTAACAACATCCCTGTCTTCGCTTCCCACAAATCTCTTTTTTATATTTAAGGCCTTGGCAAAATATCTTCCAAATATTTTTGTGTCAAGCTCTGAATAAGCCTTTAAAATAGTTTTTTCGTCCTTATAAAAATAAGTTGGGAAGGTGTTTTTTGAAATAATATAGTCGTTGCCAGGATGGACAATGACGTCATCATACTTTTCCAACTCTTCCTTCACAATCTTGTACCTAAAGTCGTAAGGGAAGGTGGACCCGTCCTCCTCCACCATAAAGATGTGTAAAAGATCTGTCTTCTTTCTGGCTTCCTCAATTAAATAGAGGTGCCCCTTGGTCATGGGGTTGGCATTTATAACAATTGCGCCAGACTCCCTCTCGTCTTCAATATTTTTTAAGAGCTTGTGAAGTTCTTCTATCTTATTGTCTAAGAGGGCAACATCTTCTGTCTCTTCAACTAGGGAGAATCCAAAGTCTGTAAAAATTTTAATGTTTTTTGGCTTTGTAAAGATGAAGAGGTGCCTGTTGCCAATCTCATATTGGTGGTCAAGTAGCCTTGTGATTATTGCATTTGTAATTCCCATGCCTTGGTAAGCAGGGTCAATGGCAAAGCACTTTAGGACCCTGCCAGCACAAGATCCAGTTCCAATAATTTTGTCGCCGTCAAGTGCCACAAGGGTGTAGTCCACGTCCCTCTCATAGTTTATGTCAAAGTCTTTCAAGAAATTCTCAACATTCTTCTTTTCAAATTTCATAACCTGTCTATAATCAATCAATGTTTCCCTCCAAGAGATAAAAATACAAGCTAAGAATCAAAAAGTCGGCACAGCCACCTGGACTTAGGTTCCTCCTCTTGTACTCTTTATTTATTTTTTGGATTTCTTTCATTCCATCTTCATTTTCGTACAATTTATTTTCAAGGACACGACTCGAAGTTTCTTTTAAAAACTCTAGACCTTCAAACCCTCCTCTTTTGATTATGTTTGAATCCTCGATAATGGACATGAAATAAAATAGGGTGCCAGTAAGGGCGTAGTCAAAATTTGTCTTCTTCTCAGCTTCCTTTAAAAAATCAAGTCCCATAAGGGCCTTCTTAAAACCTTCTTCAGCCTCTTCTCTTATCCCCTTTAGTCCATATTTTTTGTAATTTCTTTCGCCATGAGTCTCTGCCTTATTAACTTTTAATTCGTCACTTATGCCACGATTTAAGTAAGCCACTCTGTCAATTACCTTCTCAAAAAAAAAGTCTTCTCTTTTGATTTCTATTGCCGTTGCATAAACCATGAGGCCAAGAGAAAAAATAATTCCCTTGTGGGTGTTGGCTCCACCAGTTACTGCCTTCATCTTGTCTTCGTAAAGCTTTCCATACTCTCTAAGCTCCAAGAAGTCCTCTCCCTTAGATTTTTCTCCAAGCTCATAGGCAATCTTGAAATAGTCGTAGAGGACTAGGGACGACTTTAAGAAGTCCATGTAGTCCATGTCATCATGAGCTCCCACATCAATTAGGCTAACAAGTCCTGGCTTGGGACTTAAGGATACCTCGTATATGAGAGCGTAGCTAGCAAGTCTTGCGATTTTATCTGAATTTAACATAATCCCTCCGACTTCATTATAATAAATAAAAAATTTTTCATCTACTTTTTATTTTTGTCTGAGCTACATCCTATTTTTGTCAACAAAAAAGAGAGGTCTAGGCCTCTCAATTTTTATTTTAAATTATCTAATAAATTTTTGATTTTAATTTCAAATTTTTACGCTTAAGTCAAAAAAATTAAAATTGTGCATCGTTATATCTTGCCTTGTAGACATAGGAATTTTGATTTAGGGCTGTTAGGATTTCATCTTGGTGGTTCTTGTCCTTAGTGTCGATAATAATGCTGACAATCATGGAGTCTATAGTTTCTCCAACTAGGTCTACGTTTTGATAAATTTGAACTATGTTGGCTCCTTCTTCTTCAAGAAGTCCTGAGATCTTAGTTAATTGTCCTGGTTGATCATCTAATTTAATCCTAAGCTCCATTCGCCTGTTAGTCTTATAGAGTCCCTTTTCGATTACCTTTGAAACTCGAGTGACGTCGATGTTGCCACCAGAAAGTACACAGCAAACTTTTTGCCCCTGTGGTTAAATTTTCTATACATAAGAGCTGCAACTGTAGATGCCGCTGCTCCTTCTGTGATTATTTTGTTGTCCTCAAGAAGGGTTAAGATTGCAGAAGAAATTTCTCCCTCAGTTACAAGAACTATATCGTCAACATATTCCTTTACCATCTCGTATGTAATTTTCCCAGGTGTCTTAACTGCAATACCATCGGCAATAGTTGATCCACCCTTAACTGTAAGAATTTTTCCTTCCTTAACTGATTCATACATTGATGGTGAAATTTGGGTTTGAACTCCAATTATTTTTATGTCAGGCTTAATGGACTTGGCTGCAAGGGCAACTCCAGATATTAATCCTCCACCACCAATTGGCACAACTATTATGTCGACATCAGGAAATGACTCTAATATTTCTAATCCAACTGTACCTTGGCCTGCGATAATTTTTTCATCGTCAAAGGGTGCAATAAAAGTGTAGCCTTCTTCTTCAGCTAATTTTTTTGCAAAGGCTGCTGCATCGTCAAAAGAATCTTTTACAAGTTCCACTTCTGCTCCATAATTTCTTGTTGCCTTTACCTTAGAAAGAGGTGCGTGATAAGGCATACAGATAACGGACTTTATCCCTCTTTCACTTGCTGACTTGGCAACACCTTGGGCGTGGTTTCCTGCTGAGCAAGCCACAACTCCTCTTTCTGCTTCCTCATCTGTTAATGTTGCAATCTTGTTGTAGGCTCCCCTAAGCTTAAAAGACCCAGTGTCTTGTAGGACCTCAACCTTTAAGTAGATGTCTTCTCCAAGATTTGGTGCATAAACTACAGGAGTTTCTTTTATGTGACCCCTTAGTCTTTCTCTGGCTTCGTAAACTTCTTTCACGTCCATTCTACTCACCTTCTTTTTTATGATGGACAATACTTACAAATTTATCTCCTTCTAAAATTTTTCTAACTCTTTTTTCAAAATCCATGCGGCTCATCCAAACAACCCTGTCGCAACCTAGACACTTTAATTTCATATCAGCGCCCTTTCTTGCTATTTCCCACTTGTTTTCACCACATGGGTGTCCCTTCTTTAGGGTCACTATATCGCCAAGTTCATAGTAAAGCATGATCATCTTCTCCTTTTATAAACTTATTCCTAATCATAGGAGACTTAATATTTTCTCTCTGCATTGTTTTTAAAATCTCGGACCTAAGAGCAAACTCAAGGTCATATTGTCTGCCCTGCCTTGTGTAATAAACAAGGGCCATCTTGTAGGCATCTTTTCCATTTTCAGTAACTCCCCACAAGTTTGGTCCTATAACCATGTCCTCATGGTCCCTATACTTTTCTATAGCTGCCTTAATTTTTTCTTCCACAAAGTCTGGGTCGCAAGAATTGTCTAGGTAAAATTCAATTTTTGTCCTGATGTTTGCCCTTTCCTTGTTGGAAATAATTGAAATGTTGCTGTTGGGAATGACGTGAAGAATCTTGTCAAAGTCACGAATTTTTGTGACCCTAAGTCCCAAGTACTCAACAACTCCTTCGATGTCGCCAATCTCAACTAGGTCGCCAACAGAATATTGGTCTTCAAAAATTATAAAAAAACCATTGATAAAGTCCTTAACAAGACTTTGGGCACCAACACCTATTGCCAGTGAAAACACACCAAGAGTTGCAATAATTGGCGCAATAGAAATGTTAAAGACGCTCATAACTATGGTAACTCCAATAAAAATTAGGATTATTTTGATGATACGCCTGATTAAGTTTGTAACAGTTACAATCCTGTTGTAGGATCCCTTTTCTTTTATCTTTTCTGAATTTAATTGTCTTCCAATAAAGGAATCTATTATTTTTAAAATTACAAAAGTTCCAATAACTACAAGTGCAACTACAAGGAGTCTCTCCCAGGATTCAAGACCTCTAAAAGTTGATCTAAGAGCCTGGTCTGCTTCACTTGCAACAGCGTCTGTGTTTTTTTCTATGTTCACTTTTACACCTCTTTATAAGTTGTCTCTATCTTGTTATCATCTTCTCTTATTGTGTTTGTGTTCACAACGGAATAAAGACTTAGGTCGCCATTTCTCAAGGCCCCAATCAAAAGTCCGTTGATCTTAATCTTGTCTAGGGAGTAGCCAAGTCTTGTGTAGAATTCTCCCGAATTTCCAATTTCTCCACCAACATCACTTGGTCCATAGACATAAATTGAGCCAGAAATATTTTCCATCTTGTTGACATTAGCTGCAATTATTTTTTTCTTGCCTGGCTTTAAGATGTAATTGTATTCGGTGATTATTCCTGAGTGAAGAAGGTAGGTCTTCTTGCCTTCCACCAAGATGTCAGAAATATTTGGCACCCTGTCCTCATATTTTTTTCCAGAATTCATAAACCTATAAATTGTCTTGTCTGTAAGAGCCAAGACTGACCTCTTGTCTCTCTTTAAGTACATGACAACTTCGTGGTTTAAGGCCTGGCTAGTCTTTTCTCCCTTGTTTAGATTATAAATAAGAGAAGAGTAGCCTGTTGTTTCATTTTTTATTTCTGCAACAGAAAGATTTTTCTCGTCAAGGACATCGTGGGCCAAGATTTGATTGCCAGTCCTATAGATTTCAGTAAGACTTGAGTCGTTACCCATTAAGTATAGAATTTCATTTTTCTCATCCACTACGTGGAAAATTATATTTGCATTCTCATAACTTATGTTAAAGATATCGCCCTTAATATCTATTGTGGAAAGAAGCTCGCCCATCTCTGAATACATGTGGACCTTGCCAAGGTCCTTCTCATACAAGAAGGCATAATTGTTGGCAAAGAAGGCCTCAATGTTTTCATCTTCCCTTTGGATCTTCTTTACAATATTGCCTTCCCTGTCTGTGATATATAAAACTGGATCAGCCCACAAAAAGACAGACTTAGATGCAAGGCTAAAGTCCTCTATGGGCTCATTAACACTTACTCCCTTAAGTCTTACTATGGTCCTGTCCTTAGAAAAATTTTTATGGTTAATATATATAAATCCTAAAAATATAAATAACAAAAATAAAATTATTGCGTGATTTTTTTTAATTTTCAAAATACCACTCCCGACTTCATTATAACATTTATACTTTTATTATTACATTTTTTTGCAATTAAAAAGGACCTTATACAAGATCCTTTTTAATAATATTTTAAATCTTCTCTATTTCACATCTATATTGCTAAGTCCAACATTTAATAGCATCTTCACAAAATCTTCTCCATCGACAAGTACTATATTGTTTTTTTCAGCCTCTATTTTTGTTTCTTGACTGAATTTACCTGTAGTAAGTACCCATGGAATATTTACGAAATTGTCCTCTGAGTTATAGTAATATTTTTCCAAATAAGAAGATACTTGTTTTACTGCCCATGGTCCCGTTTCATTTTCATGGTGTTTGACTTGCACATAGAATGCAGTATTTAAATCGTTAAATGTTGCTATTACATCTACATCAGAATTTTCGACTTTATCTGGATCATTTTTGGCTGGTATAATTACGTCTGAAGCTCCGATTTTTAAAAAATATTGTTTAACAAGAACCTCTATTTGATCTGGTGTATATTGTGAAAAAAGTGTATTTTCAATGAACGTTCCCGATAGAGCTTTAATAATCTCTCCCTTTATATTTTTGGGATCTTTTACATGCTTTGCATTTTCTATCTCATTTTTTAAATCACTAATATTCCCGTTAGTTTGACGCATTTTCATTCTAGATATTAGTTTTGTATCAACAAATGCTCTCTTAGTTTTATTTATTTCTTTTACTTTTAAATAGAACCCAAGGTCTATTTCAGCATTTTTACTTTCATTTATAAAAGTATCAGATGTTAGTCTAATTCTATCTTCGTTAGAATTTTTAAACTCTAATGGTGCTAAATCATATATAGGTTTAATTTCTTCTACAACTTCATAGATACCAAACTCTTTGTTGTACATTGGTACAACGATAATATCGCCTTTTTTCATTTTAGCGAAGTACCAAAGATTCCATATAGAACCCATATCATGCTTCTTAGCGAATTCTCTGTAAGCAGTTTCTCCTTGATTTATAGTTTCAATTACATCTGTCTTTGCAATATCTATCCATCCAATAGTCAAGTAACCCTTATCTAATAAATCGTAAGACACTTCACTATGATGAGAAATTCTGTGTAACCAATAATTCATATATACTCTCCTTTATATTGTCAAGTTTTGAAAATATAAACTGTTTAATCTAATAAATTTATAATCTTTGACTGTTATCTTTTATAATTTTAAATAAATATATTTTATTATCTACATACAAATCTTAAAGTAATCTCTAAGAAAAATTGATACAATCACTGCTTTTGGCCAAGCATATTGAATTGAAGCAAAATATTTTTTTATTTCTTCATCTTTTATATCAACTTTAGGATTTTGCCCAAAAGATATTTTATATGCTAAATCTGAAGATTCTTCAAGAGAATATCCTTCCTTGGTAAAATAAATAAAAATGTCCTCTCTAGTTTTTGGGAATTTAGATGCAATAAATTCTTCGAATTTATTTGAACAATCAACTAAGCTTAGTTTCGATAATGCTAAAATCTCTACCATATCTTTAAAACTATTTATCTTGATACTTTTGGCTTCATCTTCCATCAATCTCTTAACTGCATCTTCAGATAAATATTTAGAGAAATTTTCTAAACTTACATCTCTTTGTAGGTTTTTTCCAAAGAATTCTTCAGCAGAATAGTCATTAAAAA
>QWCD01000410.1_pt1 | contig 10331 bp, 10 predicted proteins | sample 1972461 | NCBI WGS metagenome assembly QWCD01 (sample SAMN09866717, study PRJNA288562) | Human vaginal metagenome isolate term4_vaginal, whole genome shotgun... | isolation source: vagina | host: Homo sapiens | place: USA: California | reverse complement strand
AAATTGGTGTTGTTACATAAAAATTATTCATAGTTTCCCTCCCGCACTAAGCGTTCTGCTTTCTCATTTAAGTTGTTAATTTCTTGTTCTAAAAATAGAGCAATTTCTTCTAAATTGCTATCTTTATTCAAATAAATAGGATTTCCTAATACATAGAAAATTTTAGAAAAAGGTTTTGGAACTTGAAAATGGTCCCAAGTTTTTGAAAAAACCCATTTTTTACTGAAAGCTCCTCCCATAGGAACAATTGGGATTCCGCTCTTTTGAGCGAGATAAAGTAAACCATGTTTTACTTTATAGGGTGGTCCTTTTGGACCATCTACCGGGGTTCCCATCGAATATCCTTTTTTCAAAAATTTTAAAAGAGATAGTAAGGAAGAAACAGATTGTTTGTCAGAAGAACCTCTCACTAAATCAAATCCCATTTTTTCTAAAGGAACAGCAATCAATTCTCCGTCCTTCGAAGGACTTGCTAAGGCGACTTTTCTACGAAGATTTCTCATAGCAAGAGAAGAACTTAATAATTTTTCGTGCCAAAAACAAAAAATATAGGGACGAATATTTTCATTTACTTTTTCTTCTCCAGTATTTTCAATTCGAATATAGGAAAAGGTATAGTTTAAAAGATGAATAAAATAATAGAGGCATAGTCCATAAAATCTATATTTTTTTGAGCTTTCTGTTTTTTCCATAAAATTACTCCAACATTTAGAAAATAAGAGCCGTCATAAGACAAGCTCTTGTTCATGATTGCATTATTGATTCTTTCTTAGAATAAACCAGGAATATTGATTCCACCAGTGACTTTATTCATTTCACTTTCTGCTAATTCTTCTGCTTGTCGCATTGCTTCATTGATTCCTGATAAGATTAAATCTTCTAACATTTCTTTATCAGAAGCTGCTTCTTTTAGAATTTCATCACTTAATTTTACTTCTAAGACTTCTTTTTGTCCGTTTACTTTTACATTAACAGCTCCTCCACCAACAGATACAGTCAAGTCTTTTCCTTTTAATTCTTCTTGTACTTGTAACATTTGTTGTTGCATTGCTTGAGCTTGTTTTAGAATATCCATTTGATTTCCAGCAGCAGCTTGTGCTGGTCGATTTCCTTTTAATTTTCGTACCATTTTTTCCTCCTAAAATTATACTGAATACAAATTATTATAACACGAAGCAGAAGATTTTTTCAAGACCTTATTCTACTTCATATGGAAAATACATAAGTGGTTTATTCCATAGTCTATCTTTTGGAACTTTCTGTTGCATTGAACTTGGCAAAACCGAAAGAAATTTTCTATATTTTCCAAGATATTGTCCAAATACATCATTTTTGGATACTTGTAAAATAGGAAGAGTTCCTAATTTTTTATCTTGTTCTAAGGCATAAATAGTAGCCTCTAATCCTCCTAATTCATCAATCAATCCATTTTCTTTCGCTTCTATTCCTAACCAAACTCTTCCTTGTGCTAAATTTTTATCTAGAAAGTCTTTTTTAATATTTCGATTGGAAGAAACTACTTCAAGAAAATCTTGATAAACTCCTAAATTTCCTTCTCGAATTCGATTATAATTTTCTTCCGATAGAGGTTGAAGGTAAGAATATAGGTCAGCATATTTTCCTTTTGAGATACTTTCCGTAACTACATTTGCTTTTTTTTCAAGATTACTAAAATTTGGTATCATACTAACAACTCCAATAGATCCGGTAACAGAGAGAGGAGAAGCAAAGATTTTTTCTCCCGCAGCAGCAACGTAGTAACCTCCGGAAGCAGCGGTTCCAGAAATAGAAACGTATACAGGAATCTTTTCTCGTAATTTTTTAACAGCATGATACATCGTATCTGCTACCAATGCAGAACCTCCAGGGGAGTTAATTCTTAAGATTACTCCTTTTACATTTTGATCCTTTTGGATTGCTTTTACTTCATCTAAGAATAAAGTTTCATCTTCAATCGTTCCTTCTAAATTTAATAGAGCTAAGTAGTTTTTAGGTCTAGTTTTCATTTTAACTAGAGAGAAATACTCTTGAATAGAAATAATCTTGTCATCTCCTATTTCATCTCGAATACGATTTGGATATTCTCCTTTTGTTATCAATCCTTTTTCAAATAGAGTAGGAAAAGAAGTTCCCATAAATTCTCCATTTTCAATCCAAGCTTTTAAAGTATTTTTTTCTAATTTTCGGTTATTTGCTATTGCTTCGATAGAATAATCATAAGACTTATCCAAAAGTCTTGTCATATTTTCTCGAAATTCTTTTGACATTTGAGAATGAGAGTAATTTTCCATATAGGATTTATAATCTCCAATTGGGATAACATTTATACTCACTCCAAAACGATCGAGTAAATTTTTCCAATATAATTCTTCATAATGGTAAGGACTGATATTGGAAGAAGCTGCATGAATTGGAGTCATGACAATTTCTTTTGTATAACTTGCTAGAAAATAATTGTTTCTGTTTACTTCTTGTAAAGTAGTGATAACTTTTTTTCCTTCTTTTTCTAATTTTTGTAGTTTGTTACCAATTTCTTCTAATTGAGCTTTGTTCCAAGAAAGAAAATCAGCATCTAAGAGAACCCCTTGAATTCTCTGATCTTGCCGAATACTATCTAAGGCATAGAGAACTTCAAAAAAAGTCATATGTTTTTCTTGAAGACTTAGTGGATCAGGAATGGGGATATGTTCTGAGAGAGGACTAGAGGCTCTTAGTAGAACATAACTCCCTTGCTTAATTTCTGTTGTGTTTTCTTTGGAGATGTAGGAGATGAAAGTTCCTACAACAATAGCCAATAAGATAAGTGATAATACTAATTTAATAAAAAAAGAACAAATTTCTCGAAATAGAAAAAGAAATATTTTTTTAAAAAATTGTAATAGTGTTTTCATAATATCTCCCTAAGCTTGATAATTCTCTAGTTCTTTTTCTAATAAATCTAATAATCGGTTAAATTCTTCTGCAATGGCATCAAAACTTTCTACTTTTGATAAATCGGCTCCGGCTTTCTTTAATTGCTCCATTGGGTAATCATTTCCTCCGGATTGTAATAGACGAAGATATTTTGTTACTGATTCCGGATTTGTTTTTAGTTGTTTGTATAAATTTGCAGAAGCAGCAAAACTTGTTGCATATTGATATACATAATAAGGAGAATGATAGAAATGAGGAATTCTACTCCAAATGATTTTTTGTAATTCATCAAATACTAAAGTGTCTCCAAAATATTGCTTGAAGAGTTGTTCCATAATTCCGGATAAAATATCCGGTGTGACTGCTTCTCCTCTTTCCACTAATTGATGTGCTTGATATTCATAGTTTGCGAATAGAGTTTGAATATAGTAAGTTCCTACAATATTTCCTAAAGCTTGTTCCAATAATATAATTCTTTCTTTTGGATCCTTTGTTTTTTCTAACATAGAATCTAGAAGTAATCTTTCATTGAAAGTAGAGGCAACTTCTGCAACAAATATTGTATAAGAATGTGTTGCAAAAGGTTGATGCTCTGTGGAAAGAATACTATGCATGGTATGCCCTAATTCATGAGCTAAAGTAAAGACATCATCTAAAGTTCCTTGGTAGTTTAATAACATATATGGATGAACGTCGTAAATATTAATAGAGTAAGCTCCACTTCTTTTATTTTCTTTTTCCATGACATCCAACCAACCATCACTAAGAGCTGTCTTGATTTTGTTTTGATACTCTTCCCCTAGAGGAAGAACAGAATCGATAACTAATTGTTTTGCTTCTTCATAAGGAAATTCTCTATCATATTCCAATAAAGAAATGGAATTATCATAGTAATGATATTCTTTCAAACCTAATACTTTTTTTCGTAATTTGGCATATCTTTGTAAAGGAGCTGTATTTTTTAAGGCAGAGTCTAATAGGGATAAAAATACTTCTTTTGGAATATTTTTACCTTCTAAGGCTTTTTCTAAAGTAGAGCTATAATTTCTTGCTCGACTACTTGCAACTCCTCGTTGCAATAAAGAACGATAGATAGCTCCATAGGTATTTTTATTTTTATGATAGGCTTCATATAGAGCCTCGAAAGCTAATTTTCTATCTTCTTGATTTCGATTGGTGGAAAGAATTTTAGAGTACATTCCATTGGTAATGGGACCTTCCCAACCATTGGATAGTTTTACTGTTTTCCATTCCATATCTGAGATAGAAAGTTCTGAATAAATATCATCAGGAGCTCCTAGATATTGTGAAAAATAGGAAAGTAATTGTTCCTTTTCTTCACTTAAGACATGTTTTTGTAAACGATAGGTTTCCTGTAAAGGAAAAGCATAATCTTTTAAAAAATCATCTTCTAGAATCCATTGTTTCATAGTATGTTCGGGAATCATTAAGGTTTCCGGAACTGTCCAAGCAGTTTTCACACCAAAGTCTCTAAAAATAGCTTCCATTTCTTGTAACTTCATAGAAGCCACTTCATCTTTTGAATTTAAATCTTTCATCAAATAAGGGTATAGATATAATTTATCTACTAATCGAGATAAGCTTTCTTCTAATTTAGTCATCTCTACAAAATTTTCTCGACTGTTATGAATTTTTCCTTGATAGTTTGGAATAATCTCCATATCTTTTTTCATTTTTTGAAAATCTTGTTCCCAAGCTTCCCAAGAAGGATAGATATCCTCTAAGTTCCATGTGTAATTCATAAAAACTTCCTTTCTATTTTTCTTCTTCTTACATTTTTCTTAATTGTTTTTTTGTATAAGGTTGATCTTCCGGTAAAATTTTATTTAAAATAACTCCTACGAAGGCTGCAATAGCTAAACCGGAAATAGAGATAGTTCCCCAAACTGCAATTTCATTGATAGCTATTCCAAATACTAAAATTAAGGAGGCAATGATTAAATTTCTTGAGTTTGAGAAATCTAATTGAGCATCTACGATGGTTCTTGCACCAACTGCAGAAATCATTCCAAATAAGATAATAGAAACTCCTCCCATAACCGGAGTGGGAATTGTTTGTAACATAACTCCAAATTTTCCTAAAAATCCTAATATAATGGCATAACAAGCTGCGATTCTAAGAACAGAAGGATCATATACTTTTGTAACAGCCAGCACTCCTGTATTTTCTCCATAAGTTGTATTTGCAGGTCCTCCAATAAAACCAGCAGCAATAGTAGCTAATCCATCTCCTAGCATGGTTCTATGAATTCCTGGGTCTTGAAAGAAATCTTTTCCAACTACGGCACCGTTGGTTGTAATATCTCCAATGTGTTCAATGAAAACTACCAAAGCGATTGGCGCGATAGCAACAATTCCTGTAAAAGTAAATTTCGGTACTGTTACTAAAGCATGAAAAGCATCATCGGATAAGCCAATCCACTTGGCTTGAGAAATTAAATTGAAATCTACTAAGCCAAAGAAAATGGCAACGGTATATCCAATAGCAACAGAGATTAAAATTGGTACTAATCGGAAGAATGATTTTTTCAAAATACTGATGCAAACCATAGAAATAACTACGATAGAAGAAATGATTAAACTTTTGGTATCAAAACCTCCATTTGAATATCCTGCCATACTCATAGCAACTGGGCTAAGCCGTAATCCAATAACCATAATAATAGGTCCCACGACAACAGGAGGAAAGAAAGATTTGACTCGATCGACTCCAAATTTTAGAATAATAAGAGACATGACTAAGTAGACAAGTCCTGCTACAATGACTCCACCTTTTACCACAGCAATTCCATCATTTTTTAAAACTAAGGCAATGGCTCCAATAAAAGCAAAAGAAGAGCCTAGAAAGACAGGAACAATTCTTTTGGTAACTGCATGGAAAATGAGTGTTCCTAATCCAGCAGCAATCAAAGCGATAGAAGGGTTCATTCCCGTTAAAAAAGGAACTAAGACAGTAGCTCCAAACATAGCTAATACGTGTTGAGCTCCTAAGACCAATTTTGTTTTTAAACCTAATTCGTTTGTGTTTACCATTTTTCACTCCCATTTTTTTAATTCTATAAAAAAAGATAGAGAAACTCTATCTTTTGTTTAACTTGTCGATAAATTTTTGACTGTTGATAATACAACGTTGATGAGTTCCTTCTCCGATTAAAGTTCCATCTTCTTCAAATGCTTGTACGGAAAATGTTAAAAAACGTCCTTCGATTTTTGTAAGAGTTGCAATTGCTTTTACAGTTGTTCCTACAGGAGTTGCTTTCACATGTTTAGCCCCAATCTCAACACCAACTGTGGAATCTCCTTCTGCCAAGTGATCTTGTACTAAAGTATAAGCTGCTTTTTCCATCAAAGCAATCATCATTGGAGTGGCAAATACATCCAATAATCCTGAAGCAACCTTTGCTGCAGTGTCTTCCATTTGTACTACTTTTGAAACTTCACATTGTAATCCTACTTCTAACATAGAGAACCTCCTCATTTTTCTAATACATTTCTACTAATTCTAATATAAAATCTAAATGATGTCAAGAGAGAAAAAGAATTTTATTTTCTAAAAAATGTGCTATAATAATTTGCAAGTAAGAGAGGTAGAAGAGAGGAAACAGTATTATGAAAAAGATAATGATGGGGATGATATTCTATTTTTGTTTTTTATTTCAGGATAGTTTAGCACGTCCCCATGTTTTTTTTGATACACAAGTATCGATACAGATTGAAAAAAAGAAAATGGAAGGGGTAGAAGTGACTTTACTTCTGGATGAAATGAATACCCTCTTAAATCAAAAAGTATTTCGAGCTTCTAAAGAGGGAGACGTGAAAGATAAAAATATTGTATTCTTAAAGTATCTGTATTCTCATATACGGGTTTTTTGGAATGGAAAACGAATTCCTAAGCAGGATATTTTATTTGAATTGGCTATGCTAGAGGAAGAACAATTACGAATTGATTTTTTTGTGAGTATCGATAAACCTATCCAACCAAAAGACAAGTTGAGCATTTCTTTTTATGATACAGATTACTATTATACTTATGACTATAATAAATCTTCTTTTCATCTCAATGGTTTAGAAAAAGGGAGATGGAACACAAGATTTTATACTGATAAAGGAATTAGTTTTTATTTTAAGACAGTACATCCGGATATTTACGAGGTGATTTTTGAATGAGAAAAAAAATATTTTTAGGGATTTTTATAGTTCTTATTTTGATAATGCTATGGAAATTTCCAAATATTTATCGATTTTTAATTTTAGAACAGAAACATTTTATTCAGTTAATGAAGCAGAGTATTCGAGAACAACAAGATGGAGTTTTAGGTATTTTAATTGTTTTGACTTTTTTCTATGGTTTGATTCATTCTTTGGGACCCGGTCATGGGAAAAGTTTTTTAGTTACTTATGTTTTAAAAGAAAAAATTGCAACATGGAAGCTTTTATGTATGACGGCTATGATTGCTTATTTGCAAGCTTTTTTAGCCTATGTTTTTGTCACTTTTATCTTAGATTTAGCAAGTCAAAGTTCTATGCTAAGCTTGTATACTTTAGATCAAAAAACAAGATTTTTATCTGCGATTATGATAGTGCTCATTGCTTCTTTCGATTTTATATTGCTTTTTCGAAAAAAGGAAGAATCTCCAAAAGAATGTTGGCTATTTGCAGGAGTTGTCGGTTTATGTCCTTGTCCGGGAGTGATGAGTGTATTATTGTTTCTAAATTTATTGGGCTATGAAGCTTATTCTAAAATGTTTACTCTGAGTACAGCAACAGGAATTTTTTGTATGTTGAGTGTGTTTGGATTTATGGCTGGGAAAATGAAAGAATATTTGGTACAAGAAAGTTCCCCAAAAATTTTAGAATATTTGCGAGAAAAAGGAAAAAAGATTTTCTTAGATTTAAAGTTTCATGATATTCCAAATACCACTGCTATGGCATCTGTGTTTGCAGCCAAAAAAGATGTAGTTATGTTTAATGTTCATGCTTCCGGTGGAAAGAAAATGATGCAAAAAGTAATCGAAGAAACCAAGAAAATCAATGAAGCAGCCTCTGTGATTGCTGTTACTATCTTAACAAGTTTTTCAGAAGAAGAAATTCAAAACTTGTTTCAATCAAAATTATCTTTGAAAGAATTGGCAATCCATTTTGCAAGTTTGGCAAAGGAAGCAGGCTTATCCGGAGTGGTATGTTCTCCTTGGGAAGCTGCAGACATTAAAAAAGTATGTGGAGAAAGTTTCCAAACGGTTTGTCCGGGGGTAAGACCAAAATGGTCTGCTACGAATGACCAAGAAAGAATTATGACGCCAAAGGAAGCGGTACAATATGGCTGTGATTATCTAGTCATTGGAAGACCTGTAACAAAGCATGAAAATCCAAAAGAAGCTATGAGAATGATTGTAAAAGAAGTGGAAGAAGGACTAGACCTATGCTAGTAAAAAATGCTAAGATTATTATGGGAACAGAAGAAGTTCTGGTAGATATTTTGATTGAAAATGGAAGATTTGTAAAATTTGGAAAAGATTTTGTAGAAAATTCTCAAGAAGAAGTTTTAGATGCGAATTTTCACTATGTACTACCCGGAATTATCGATGCTCATACTCATATGAGAACTCCCGGATTTACACAGAAAGAGGACAATATTTCAGGAAGTAAGGCGGCTATTCGAGGAGGCGTTACGACCTTCTTTGATATGCCGAATACAAATCCGGCTACGGTTACTTTAGAAGCTTTGGAAGAAAAACGAAATATTTACAAGGGGAATTCCTATTCCGATTATGCCTTTTATTTTGGAGGGACACGCTTTGATAATCACGAAGAAGTTGAAAAAGCTATTGATGAAACTGTAGCGACTAAGGTATTTTTAAATGTATCGACAGGAGATATGCTGGTGGAAGAAGATGCTATTTTAGAAAATATTTTTAGAGCTTCGAAAAGAGTTGCTGTTCATGCGGAAGAAGAAATGGTATCTAAGGCGATACAACTTGCCAGAAAAACGAAAAAGCCTTTATATCTTTGCCATATTTCTTTGGAAAAAGAATTGGAATATATCCGAGAGTCAAAGGAAATGGGCGTAGAAGTTTATGGGGAAGTAACACCACATCATTTATTTTTAAGCGAAGAGGATAGAGAAAGCACAGAAGAAAACAAACTTTTTTTTAGAACAAAACCGGAGTTAAAGACAAAACAAGATAATGAAGCTCTATGGAAAGCTCTACAATATGGAATTTTAGACACTGTCGGGACAGACCATGCACCTCATCTATTAGAAGAGAAAAAAGCGAAATTGACTTTTGGAATGCCCAGTGTGGAACATTCTCTTGAAATGATGTGGAAGGGAGTGCAAGAGGGGAAATTGAGCATTCCACGTTTACAAGAAGTCATGAGTGAGAATCCTGCAAAAATTTTTGGGTTAAAGAAGAAAGGAAAAATTGCAGCAGGCTATGATGCAGATTTTGTCATTATAGATGATGGTGACCATAGTGAAATTCGACAAGAAGAAATTATTTCCAAGGCAGCTTGGAGTCCTTATATAGGACAAAAAAGAGGTTGTAAGGTACTTACTACTGTGTTACGAGGAAATATAGTGTATCATGAAGGAAAATTTGGAAAAAAGATAGGGAAGGAGATTTTAAAACATGAATAGAAAAGAAGCCATTGCACAAGTATTATTAAGTACAGGAGCTGTAAAATTAAATGTAAAGGAACCGTTTACTTTTGTATCGGGAATTAAAAGTCCTATTTATTGTGATAATCGACAAATGATTGCTTATCCGGAAGAAAGAGAAGTCATTATTCAAGGATTTCAAGAAGCTTTAGAAGGGAAAGAGTATGACATTTTAACAGGAACAGCAACAGCAGGAATTCCATGGGCAGCCTTTTTAGCACATAGTTTGAAAAAACCGATGAGTTATATTCGGGGAGAAAAGAAAAATCATGGAGCAGGAAAACAAATTGAGGGAGCTAGTGTAGAAGGAAAAAAAGTAATCGTCATTGAAGATTTAATTTCTACCGGAGGAAGCTCTATCAAAGCGGTAGAAGCAGCTTATGCAGAAGGAGCAAGTTCTGTGGAAGTAGTTTCTATTTTCTCTTATGAATTTCCAAAAGCGTATCAACAATTTGGGGATAAAAAAATTCCTTGGCAATCTCTTTCCAACTTTGAAGTGTTAATCCATAAGGCAGAAGAAATGAATTATGTCACAGAAGAAGAAAGAAAAATTGCTGCAGATTGGAATAAAAATGCAGATACTTGGGGGAAATAAGAAAAGAATCAAGTAAAAAGAAAAAGCTCTTTTCCTAACAAATAGTGAACTGCACCCAAAATCTTGGACACAAGATTGGAGGTGCAGTTTTTTCATGAGTAAATTGACAAGAGAAGATAAAATTGAAATATATGAGAGAAGATT
>QWCD01000405.1_pt1 | contig 10381 bp, 12 predicted proteins | sample 1972461 | NCBI WGS metagenome assembly QWCD01 (sample SAMN09866717, study PRJNA288562) | Human vaginal metagenome isolate term4_vaginal, whole genome shotgun... | isolation source: vagina | host: Homo sapiens | place: USA: California | reverse complement strand
TGCATCATTGTTACCTCCATTGTTGCTTCTATATATTTAAGTATACTTTTTTTGAGTTTTTTTGTGAAACTTTATTTATCATTAAGCAAAATTAAACACAAAAAAAGTCTATCATATCAAGCTCTCTCGAACTCAAATGATAGACCTAAAACGTGTAAGTTATTTAACTAATGCTGACTAAAAGATTAGAGTTTTCTAGTTAACACCTTGATTTATTAGTATTTTTAATGTTCTCTTTCTAAATAAAGTGCATTCCGAGTGCAATTTTTAACAATACCATAAATCTGAATTAGCTTTGTAGGATTCCCTACTTTCTTTAACATACGTTGATAAAAATACTTGTAAGGAATTTCCCATTCTTTGAGAAGCATAAACATTAGAAATACGATTGTCACTTCCCAAGAGTGTACTTAAATACACTCTTATTGAATATAAAGCCAACACTGTATTATCTTGTTTTTTAATGCCAGCCTTTTTACATGCTTCTTTTAACTTATCATTCAAACTTTTTTGTGTTACAGGTAATTGATTGTTGTCTGCAATAGAACGATAATTATGCAAATTTAGGAAGATATAGTCTGAAGTATTTTTTAAACCATATTTTTTTAGATACTTTTCTTGCCTTTCATGGAAATCCTCTATTAATTCAATAATTCTCATATCTTTAATTGGAAGACAATATCTATATGCTCCCTTAGGACGATCTTTAAGAGAACCATTCAATTTTTTATTTTGTTCAGACCAAGAATTATCAATTTTAAAAGTATAAGAACCCTCAAATTCAACTAACTGGCTGAATTTTAACACTTGTAATTCCTCCGGACGTAAGCCTAAATAAGTATCAAGTAATACAGCTAATTTAGATACTGAATTATAAATAGTAGATGACTTATATTCTTTAAATAATTCTTCTCTTAAAGAATTAATTTCATTATTAGAAAATAAATGCCATTTTCTACCAGTATTGAAATCTGAATACTTAAAGAACTCTTTCAAGTAACCACGAGGTACTGGATTAACAGGTATGATATTTTTATCTTCCAGTGAAGCAAAGAATGTTCTAAGGTGTGCTAAAGTTACATCAATAACCATACTCTTTTTTACACTAGCCTTTGGATGTGTTCTAATGTACCAATGCGCAAAGTCATTAAACATTTCCGAACTTACATTTTTCAACTGAATTTGAGAAAAATTTTCAATCTTTAAAAAATCATTTAATAATTTTAGTGAATATTTCCAACTCCGATTAGTTGTACTCGTAATGGATTGAGCCCTTTTTTCTACGAATTTAGTATATTCAATTAATAAAGATGAATCTTCTGTAATTTCTGGCAAACCATTTTTATACTTCGCATACTTCAGCTTTAACTCTATCTCTAATTTTTGTGCTTCAAGTTTAGAATCAGCACGTTTCGTAACACTTTTACGTTTTCCAGCTACCATAGGTTGAATTCTAACAACCCACATTCCTTTATACTTGCCTGAATTAATTTTATTGATCATATATTTAACCTCTTTTACAAAAAAGAGAGCGGAATAATGATCAATAAATATTATCCGTCCTCTTATCTATTTAGTCCACACTTTTTCTTGATGAAATCCTGCATTATTAAGCCAATTAACTACCTCTGACTCTAAATAATATGGTCGACCACCTGGCAGTTGATGATATGGCATCCCTTGTTTACGAAATTTATATAAAAGTGTTGAACTAAAATTAAATTTTCTGCATAATTGCTTACCATTAAGCATTTCAAAATGAAGATTCATTCTTCATGTAGCACCTCCTTTACAAACTCTCTAGTAACATGGACCGCATAGATTCTTCTTTTTAGCTGTTCAAATTTATCAACCTTACGATTATCAATATCACATTCTTTATAGAATTCCCATGGTGAATATGGTGTTGTAATTATTAACATTTCAAGATTGAGTTTTCTATCATGGTATCTTCTCGGTGCTACTTTATCGTGTATATATGGATCCATTAATCTTAATAAATCTGCATATGAAAAATCTTTTGGTCTTAAATCATCAAGTATCACATAAGTTTCTCCATCGTAATCTTGAAAGAAATCACGTGATGATCCAAGCCTTACATATTTTTGATTTCTACATAGCCACTCAGCATACCTAGATTTTCTAACACCACTTGAACCCCACAACCATATTGTTTCTTGAGGAGTTGTTCCTATTTTTTTAAGCCATTCTTTATGCTCCAGATGAGAATTTAAATCATGAATCCGATCAATTCAAACCTTATTCTTGGCAACCTTTTGTACGCCAATTTCTTTTACTAACTCATCAAAATCAATTTGTCTGTCAGCGAATTGATTTATTGCTTCAGAAACTTTTTTCCCTTTTAGATTTTTATTCTTACGCTTGTATTTCTCTTTTATTTTTTCGATTAAAGCCACAAAATTGAAATTTGCTTTAACTTCGTGGGGATCATATAGATGCTTGTCTTCTCGTCTAGCCTTTTCGGTTAAATGAATAATGTACGCACAAGCTGTCTCCCAACGCTTGTCCCAGACTTTTACATATTGCGGTTTGTCTGAGAAGATATTTGCAACGGTTCCAACTCTAGAGCCATTATCATAATGCAAAATAATATGATAATGTAATTTCTTACCTTTATCTTTGTCATGCAGAATATATGCCCATTTATCAGCACTACTATCTTTTAAAAATGATTCAAAATTTTCTGGTTTTTCTTTCAAGTGCCTCACTTGCTGGGCGTACATAAAATTTTTTGCCCTTTTATTTTTTTCGTCATCTTCTGACATTTTATTAACTCACCTCTTCTTAATTGTCACGATGTCACGATTTAAAACATCAGTCATCAAACAAGCCCAGATGACTGATGTTTTAAATACAATTAGTATTGTCACCAAATTATTTTTTTATTTATTTTTCGGGCTTGCTTCTACCGAAACGCCCGAAATAAATTATTTTCTCAGAAATTGAATCTTAAATGCACTGTATTTATAAAAACCCTTCTCAAAGTAATCATCGAAACTGCTAGTTCTCATACGAAGCATTTTTGACATATGTAGTGCAACCCTATTTAAGACACGTTCATCTAATTCTTTAATATCACCAAAATCAGTAGGAACCTGAATTACCAATAGTGCCTGTTTATCAGTAACTAAAATAAAAGACCTTAATCTCAATATATTTATTTTAATATCTTTGTACCTTTCACTACTTAAGGCCTGTTGAAGAAACGACGTCATACTAATTGATTCCCGAGCTTTTACTTGATACATATGAAGATTACCTATGGTATGTAATATCATAAATAGCCAGTCAATAGCTGGGCAACTTAAAATTGTAATAACCAACACTGCAAACACTTGAAAGAACATTGAATCTTTCAGTTCTACTGCAATCCAAAAAATAAATACAATAGTTAAAATATCGATAGTTAACCACTTTAACCTTGTCGGAATGCTGGCAATATCGCCCGTATCATAAATTAGCTTACTAATTTCAATATCTTGTAAATCTTTCATTTTTTACTCCTTAAAATTTTGAATAATTGGACTGTTGAAAGGCAAAATTCGACTTTGAGGATCATCAGCCTGTGGTCCTTCAATTATGCCAATTCCAAATTTATTACCATCCTGATTTAAAACCACACTATTAACATCTTCGTCTTTAAAGAGAAATCTTCCTTCACTAGGTGATACGCTAGGATGACTTGAAAGAAGGATTTTTAAATTCAATTGATCTCTAGCAGATGAAGAAATAAAGCCTGATCCAGAATCACCAATTTTAAAATTTTGAGAACTAATAATAACTACAATATTTGTTGCCCTACCCATTAAGAAAAGTTGATCTAGTAAGGATTCCCAAGTAACAATACTTTTTTTAGACTGCATAGAAACCAATGCCAATGCCTCATCAATATATATAATTAGCGGTTTAAATTGAGTATTAGGATTGTGTAATAATTCTCTTGACCTGGCATGCATAATATCTACACATTCTTTTAAATGATTATTACATCGATCTAAATAGGCAGTATTACTATCATTTTCTGCAGGTGTGAGATATGTAACTTGATTCTTTTTAGCCCAATTGTATAATTCAAAATCAAGCTTAGGATCAATTACAACAATGCCACCTTGATTAGCATCACTAGGTAAACCATGCTTAAAAAGATCATTAATATGAAAATTTAATACCTTTCTAAAATATTCCAAAAAAATGATTCCTAGGATAGTCTTCCCAGTTCCACTTTTTCCACTGATAGCAATACTTTTAGATCCACTCTGCCACGGATAATAGTATGTATCTTGCAATTGAAAGCATTGCTGACCATGATAAGTAACTGGCTGAATATCAGACCAATTGTTAAAAATCATTCTTCTAAAAATTCCCTTTTTAAAGTGATATCTTAATGCTCTAGCCGTATGAATATCACCACTATCACTATCTACAAGTTCTGCACCAGAATTGGTAAAGACAGTTAAGTAAGGAAATAGAGATGAGATTGCAATTTTTTCAATTCTTTTTGCTAAATTTGAATCAAGAACAAACGCTGTAGGATAATTAAAAACAACATCAAAATAACCTTTTTGATTAAAGACAACACGAAACCCATTGGTTAACGTCGTTTCAGAGTTTGCATCAGTTGATAAACTCGCATTTAAAGACGATTCTAAAAATGCTGCTAATTTCTCATAATCAATGTCTTGATATTGATTTTTTCTTAGTTCTCTACAAATCACTTCTAATTGTCCTTTCTTTGAAACCTACTGCACTTTATGGACACATTTTCATATTTATAATTATTTGTATGCCATGGAATAACGATTCCATCAATTAACTCAACATCTTTTCCAAGAGTGAATTCTTGACCAACTTGCAAATTGGAAATATCGCCGGCTTTAATTCTTAGGTTTGCTTCAGTATTCCAACCATTAGGGTCGTTAATGATAATTACATCAACATAGTGAGGATATTTTTCTACATCCTTTTGAGATGATGCAAACTTGGCATTAACTTGACGTTCTCCAAAACCATTTACTTTAACCTTTAATGCGTTTAAAGCATCATTTGCGTTACATCTTACAATAAAGTTTTTTGCCATTTTATTGCCTCCAAAAATTTCTAAATTAGTATTTATCTTTTTGACAATTTGATATTACAAAATAATTTTTTGGTTTTTACGGTCAAAAAATGTTTCTTTTTTTACCTCGTTTTTCAATAAAATTTTTATTTTTACTCGAAAATTAGAAAAAACCCATTTATGTTCTATCTGTGGTTAAATACAGAAAAACAGAAATGAGGTTTTTTTATTATGACAAAGAAAAATTTATTCGAAGCAACTAAAAATGAAGTTGTAACAACAGCTCCAGCCAAGTTATTCAACAAGAAGTTAGAACAACTACAAAAAATTAGAGATAAAAATAGAAAGGCAAATGATGAACTTAAGCCTAAAATTAGCATTCAGGAATTAGCTAAGCAATATTCAAGATTAACCAATAGCTTTATTCATGAGGATACTATGTCGGATATTCTCCACGACAAGCCTGCCATTTCAAGACAAAAACTTTCTGATATCAGAAAATTCCTGGGTGAATTATGTCCAGATGAGCCATTTTATTTAATGTTTGAAGATGACCAACACGTTTTTCAATATGAACATGATTTGTTTTTTGAAATTTTAAAAGAAGCAAACGAACAAATTATTAAATTCCTTCCAAAACATTTTTATGGCTTTGCAAATAATTTAAATCCACTTGAACTTGCTTTAAGTGATTGGGGAACAAAGCGAATTGATACAATTACAAAGGAAATGATTTTGGAATGCTGGAAGCAAGTTGTTATATTACTGCCTGAAGCTCAACTTGTTTATCCGTTAGTAAAGTTAAACGACGTTGATCCTATAAAGTATTCCAACGAATTAATCGCACCGATGTATGACTACATGTTTCTAATGATTGAAAACTTATACAAAGACATATTTAAATATGACCTAGCTCCAGCTTTTCCACACAATTGTTTTAGATTTCAGACTTACAATCAACTATCCAATTTAAATAGAAAACATATTCAAGATCATGCAATTTACAACCTATATATGCTAGTTATGAATCTTACTGAGGTAATGTACTTAATCAGAAATCTCAATGTCAATCTAGCGTTTCAATGGTCGGATATTAAAGGAAAAAAAATATTGTTAGAAAGTTTTTCAAAATTTAATAAATCTAATTTTGTTAATGTAACAAATAAACTTGGTAATGATTACAAATTTAATGTTTTTAAATAAAATTTTCAATTGTGTATCTTTTAACGATAAAATATTAATAGCAAAATCAAAATTTAGGAGTAGAAATATGGAATCAACAAATGAAGATAAAGCTAAAGCTGGTGTAAATACAGCCAATGAATTGCTTGATTTATTAAAAAAAATTGTAAATAAATTCCAGAAAATAGATTTAATTACATCCGTAGAGTACGGCGAAAAAGATAAAGATAAAAGACAATTTAAAGCTAATGCACAAATAAATTTCAATGATACAGATACTAGTTGGCTTGTAGATGTTTCATCTAGTTTTAGATCTGATAGGGTTAAGGGAAAAGAATTTGATATAGAACACATAAAAAAGATCCTTGATAGACAAGGATTAGATACTTATGCTTACTTTATTCTACCCGATAACGCTAAAGAAAAAGATAAAAATGAATTAGAGAAATTTAGCCGACATATCCAAAAACAAGATCGCGTAACTTATTTTGACGGTGCAATGCTAATGACATCTTTTAGAAATCTATTAGAACATGAAGCTACGAAGAGCATGGATCAAGGAATAAAATCCAATTTATTAGGAGCTTCTGGAGAAGAAGCTTTAGCATTGGCTTTTACTAATGAATCTAATTTAAAAATATGGAACAATCCTAAAAGTAATATTTATCAAAGCTCTTCTTATAGCTTATTTGAAGCAGTTATTAAAGGTTTGTGCCCAAATATTGGAAAACTTCTATCAATTAATTCAATTGGTTCAAACTCAAACACCCCTATTGCAGATCAATTGAAATTAGTTAAGGCAAACGGTCAAAATTACGGTAAACCAAAAACAGACGTAATAATTTCTATTATTAATGAAAAAGGTAAGAACTTAATTTTCAAATTTTCTGTTAAACAGCCTTCTTCAAATAAGGGCAAAGTTACTGTCCATGAAGGATCTGTAGAACGTTTATTAAATGATTTAAAATATAGTTTGCCTTCAGACTCCATTTTTAATGATCCAGACATGTTTAATAAGCTCTCTACAGCATTAAAAGATTTTCAAAAAGTAGGTTCAAAAAGCAAAATACAAGATGATAATTTAGAATTTCTAAATTATCATCTTGCAAGTTTAAATAAATGGCTAATCGATTACTTCATGTTTGGTATCAATAATTCATACTTAAATAAAAATCAACAAGCAAATGCTTTATTAGTTTTTGATCCTACAACAGGTAATTGTAAAGTAAGCAACGTATCTGAAACTGAACTCACATTACTAAACCACCGAAAAGCTACATTTAATACCCCATTTAGTTGGACCTACCCCAGCAAAAAGAGAGGAAGTAAGATCCAAATAAAAGGACCTATAATCTTATAATGCAAGTTTCAATTGTTCTGAAGATGAAGTATTGCAATAATTAATCAATACTTCTTTTAAATTATCAGACACGGCTTTAATCATAGGAACTGCAACACTATTACCCATTTGTCTGTACATCTGTGTACGTGATACAGGGATTTTAAAATCATCAGGAAATCCTTGTAATCTTTTACATTCTTTTTCTGATAACAACCGCAATCCTGTTTCTCCACCTTTAACAAATGTACCTGTTAATCGCTGAATTTTGTGATAGCTAGAATTTAAAGTCTTTGCAAGACCAGTAGAATTCTTATCTACAACATAAGGTCTACCATCATCTTTTTTAAACAAATAATTCTCTTGTAATTTCTTAGAGATTGGATAACCTTCAGGGTTATCTTCCAAGATATCTTTTACAGCTACATGTTTTGAATTACCTTTAGGAAATTCAAACGAACTATCATCTATATCTGATCTGAAGCCAACAATAATAACTCTCTTTCTTGATTGAGCTAAGCCAAAGTCTGAAGCCTCTAGTACTGTATGATGTACCGAATATCCTGCTTCTTCTAAGGCTGATATTATTACTTTAAAAGTTTCTCCATGTTGAATGGTTAAAAGCCCCGGCACATTCTCTAATAAAAATGCTTCTGGCATATGATATTTTAAGATTCGTAAAATATCGAAAAACAGAGTGCCTTGTGTCTTATTAGCAAAACCCTCACGTTTACCAATAGAACTAAATGGCTGACAGGGGAAACCTGCTAATAATACATTGAAGTTAGGGATGCTGCTTGCTGAAACTTTAGTGATATCTCCATCAGGCATAACGCCAAAATTAGCTTGATATGTCTTTTGGGCATATTTATCCCATTCAGAAGAATAAACACATTCTGTATTCTTCGAATCACCTTCAAAGCCTAATCGAATACCACCAATACCAGCAAATAGATCTATAAATTTTATTTTACTAGCATTAAGAGTGCTAGTTTTTTTATGCTTTTGATTAACAAATTTAGTTAAGATATATTCAACTTTTTCATCAAAAGTTTCTTTACCAAAAATAGGTAAATCTTTAACTTCTTGATAAAGAACATCATCTAGCTGAATTTCATACTTATTATCTGCCATCTAGCATCACCTCTAAATTAAGTTACACATAGAATAGCAGGTTTTCTCAATAAATGCAACGGCTGATTTTTTATCCGTGCAAAAATTATTCCGTAAAATCTGATCGATTTCGAATCATATATTTAACTATTTCAATACAATAGTCTGTATTCTTTTCAACCAAATGACCCCCAAAATGTATAGGCCACCATCCTGCCTCTTTAAGCAAATTATCATTGTGCTTATCACGAGTCATATTTGCTTCTATTTTAGGTATCCAGTAATCTCTATTACTCTTTATTCTTTTCTTTTTCTCTTGCCAATTAAAACCATGCCAAAATTCGCCATCAACAAATATTGCAATTTTATATTTAGTAATAGCTATATCAGGCTTACCTGGTAAGGCTTTATAATCTCTCCGATAATGAATCCCTTCATGCCAAAGTGAATGTGCGAATAAGTCTTCAATCTTGCTTTTCCCGTGAGACTGAAGTTTCATATTACTAGATATTTGCCTGGTAGTCTTAAATTTATATTTCGCCATAAATAAAATATCCTTTTATGTGACTACTTTGCATATATTAAAATGCTATCCCGCTTTAATTTATTGATTGTTGTTACTGAAAACATCTTTTTACTTCCTAATGATATTTTTATTCAAGATTTATCTTTTAACGGTGTGACAACTCTAAACTCATTTTGATAACTAAACTTATTATCTTTTTTGAATAATACAGGTACTTCATCTTCAAAATTAATATTAACAATATTTTTATCAATAGATTCCGTGAAACTATGATAATTAATTTTCCCCCACCATAGTTGATTAACTGATTGTGCAATTAAAGTTATTTCAAACATATTAGGATTTTTTATAATTATTAATTTAGGATGGCACTTGTGCGATTTTTCGAATTCTTTTTCTAGCTTTTCAAGATTAGTTAAAGTATTTTTTTTAAGCGAAAATACCAGTAAATTTTTATAATTATTTATACTTCTATTTAATTCAGTCAACTCTTCATTTATTCTAAAATCCTTATCACTTTCTAATAATACGAAACTACAAATTCCGTAATTATTATTTACTTTAAATTCTACAGATGTATTAGAACTTATTAAATTCCATTTTCCATGCAAATTTGAAGATACATAAACAGGACCCATATATTTGTCGTACCCTTCATTTAAATCATTGATGTCATCATTTTCTTTTTTATGAAAATATCCATATGATGAAAACCAAAAATGATTGTTTAAGCAATCATCAAGATATTGAGGCTCAACAAATTTCAATATTATACCAGGTTTTTCTAAAACAAAATTTTTTGATTCCACAAATATGCTCCTTATCAAGTTAATATCTATATTTATTTTATCCAATAAAAAACGTAGGCCAACACCTACGCTTACACACTATTCCGCTCCCAAAATCAAGTGCAATAACTGCACTTCATATAAACTTCACTGTGCACTTTGTGTGCATTATTTACCTTTACGCAAAAAAATTACCCTTAACTTATCTTCGTAAAACGTTGATAAATCAAGGATAATCAATTTAAATGATTCTTTCTAATGCTGACTAAAGGATTCGAACCTTCGACCTCATCATTACTAGTGACGTGCTCTGCCAACTGAGCTAAGTCAGCGTATCATTCCTAACACAATTATTT
>QWCD01027971.1_pt1 | contig 10393 bp, 8 predicted proteins | sample 1972461 | NCBI WGS metagenome assembly QWCD01 (sample SAMN09866717, study PRJNA288562) | Human vaginal metagenome isolate term4_vaginal, whole genome shotgun... | isolation source: vagina | host: Homo sapiens | place: USA: California | reverse complement strand
TTAAGGAATGTGAACACCATTCCGCCGCCAATAACAAGGCGATCAGCCTTAGAAAGCAAGTTTTCAATAACGCCAAGCTTGTCGGAAACCTTAGATCCACCAAGAACAACAGTCAAAGGACGCTCTGGATTTTCGGTTGCGCGAGAAAGTGCCTTAACTTCCTTCTCAACAAGCAAGCCAGCAGCAGCTGGAAGATCGGCAGCAACATCGTAATTTGAACCCTGGGCGCGGTGAACAACACCGAAACCGTCGGAAACAAAAACTTCTCCAAGAGCAGCAATCTTCTTAGCGTATTCAGCGCGCTCAGAAGCATCCTTGCTGGTTTCTTCGGCGTTAAAGCGCACGTTTTCAAGCAAAACAACGTCGCCATTGTTCATTGCAGCAACCTTAGCTTGAGCATCTTCGCCGTAAGTATCTGCAGCCAAAGCAACATTTACACCAAGAAGTTCACCTAAGCGAGCTGCCACTGGAGCCAAAGAAAGCTCTGGAACAACTTGACCCTTTGGACGGCCAAGATGAGCCATTAAAATAACCTTGGCGCCCTGCTCGCGCAAAGCTTTAATCGTTGGCAAAGCAGCCTTAATACGACCGTCGTCTGTGATAGTCGTGCCCTTAAGAGGAACATTAAAATCGGCACGAACGAGTACGCGCTTGCCGCTCAAATCTCCCAAATCTTTAAGTGTCTTCATTGGTATCCTTTCCAAACCATGATTCAACCAATCATGATGGCGAATTTAACAAGAAAAAAGACGAAAGCAAAGCTAAAACGTCTATAAATTCCACAAACGATTATACCGCATATGCGCAACAAGCACGCACAAAATCAACAGAAAGATTTACATAAAAATCAACACCAAAATCGCGCGATACAAAAATGCCGCATACTTTGTGTATACGGCATTTAATCAAAATTAGTAACTACAAAAGTTAATTCTAGAGTTAATTCTACATTCTAGATTTTTCGACTTTAGCGCAAAGTTGCAAAAGTCTACGAATACGACCAGCAACAGCATCTTTTGTGATTGGAGGATCTGCCAAATGACCAAGCTCTTCCAAGCTTGCATCACTGTGCTTAAGTCGCAACTTGCCTGCCATCAAAAGATTTTCTGGAATATCGTCTCCAAGAACGTCGAAAGCGTGACGAACCTTTTCGCAAGCTTCTGCAGCAGCCTTAGCACTCCTGCGCATATTTGCATCATCGAAGTTTGCTAAACGATTAGCTTTTCCTCTTGCTTCGCCATCAGAACGCTTGCCAGTCCATTCTCTAGAAGACCTTGGAGCGCCAATCAAATTAAGCATACGCTCAATTGCGTCTGAATCACGCAAAGTAACGCGCTCGGAGCTTTTAACTTTACGAGCCTTTGCGCTTACACCCAAACGTGCAGCCATAGCTTGTAGAGCTGTTGCAGCTTCGTGAGTTGGGCAAACAATCTCTAGATAGCTAGCTTTTCCAGGATCCGATATAGCACCGTGAGCTATAAACGCTCCCCTCCATGCGGCTTTAATTTGTGCAATGCTTCCGCTAACAATTTCTGGAGCTAAGCCTGCAACAATGTGCATACGTCGATCCAGAAGACCAGATTGCAATGCTAAAGCTGCGGCTCCTCGATCAACAAGAACCTCGTAACGAGTAACAACACCCGTAGGCGTTTGACGAGAAGCTTGAGAAATCTTAGCCTCCCGCTGGAAATAAGTCTCAAGAACGTCTACGAGCCATTGTGCTGCATTTTGCGAATCAAACTGTGCTCTAATTACAGCTTGATTATTGACTGGCCTTAAACCTCCAGCAAAACGCATCATCGCTGCAGCTTGAGCCATAATAACCGCTGGTTGGTCACTATTATTTGCGACGAGTTCGTTCTTTACGTCGTCAAGAAGAGCCAAGGGAAACCTCCTATTTTGTTCTTCTTAAAGTATGCGTTGGGATTCTTGCAAGATGCCATTGCACGATGCTAAAAACATCTACATGCTCGGCTTTCTGTAGTACCCAATGACTTGGACATTTTACCTTTTAATATTGCTTTTTATATTACATAACACCGTAGGAGAAAATGCATTATTTGTTAAATCATGCTCTAGATCTCATCTCTCTAGCAGACACTGTAACTTGTAATCCTCTAGATTTTAATCGTTTTGCAAGCTCTATGCTAATAGCTACAGACCTATGCTGGCCTCCTGTGCACCCAATTGCAATAGTTACATAGTGCTTATCTTCTTTTGCAAAACCATCGATTGCTGTAAGAAGAGCTTTCTCGTAGGAATCTAAGAATTCCATTGCGGCTGGGTTTTTAAGAACATAATCGCTAACAGCTTTATCTTTGCCAGTTAAATCTCTAAGTTCTGGAACCCAAAATGGATTTGGCAAAAATCGCATATCTGCCACAAAATCAGCATCCATAGGCATTCCGTACTTAAATCCAAAACTAAAAATGTGAACAGATACAGTAGAAGATCCTTTTCCAAGCAAGCCTTCGTAAAGCTTAGTTGAAAGTTGATGAATACTAAGAGTAGAAGTATCGATAATAATATCCGCGCAATCTTTAAGATGACTTAAAAGCTCGCGCTCTTCTAAAATGCCATCAATAAGTCTTCCGCCGCGTTGCAAAGGATGCGGCCTTCGCACAGACTCATATCGCTTAATAAGCACAGAATCGGAAGCGTCTAAAAATAGTATTCGAGTTTTTACGCCCAAATCATCTATGTGACCCAAAACAGCAAAAAGATCGTCAAAATATCCGCGCGATCTTACATCAATCACTGCTGCAAGCTTATGCACTTTAGATCCAGAAGACGTCATCATGTCTACAAGCGGGATAAGAAGCTTTGGAGGAAGATTATCAATAACATACCAGCCCATGTCTTCCAAAGCATTTGCAGCATGCGATCTTCCAGCGCCACTCATGCCCGTAATAAGCATTACTTCAAAATCGCTTGAAACATGCGCATCTTGGCTACTTAAAGAAGCATTATTTGATTGCAACTTAAAAACGGAATTATGAGATTGCATTTCTAGATTATTCTCATCGCTCATAATGCCTCCTGCAATGCTTTTTCCATGCAACTTCTTATGTAATCGTAATCTGTAGCCTTGTCAGATTTATGTTTGATTATACAAGAATCATCGCTTGAATCATCACTCAAATCATCACTCAAATCATCACTCAAATCATCACTCGAATCATCACTCGAATGCCTATACTCAAAAGTCATAAGTTTTACTTGATCTAATGCCTGATATAAAAGCATTTCTTCTCCACCAATACCAATGCCATATTTTCTCCAAACTTTAAGCATCTGGCTTGGTCGAGGACTGTAAACAACGTCTAGCAAAGCTCCTAAATGTTTTATTGACTTTTCCTTGCAATATTCGCACAACGCGAGCGCTAATCCGTCTGCTACATGAGCTGGAACAGTGCTTATAACAATATCTGCGTTTGCAATTGCTTCAATTGCATCCAACGAAGAAATAGATTCTAGAATGTGAGATTTATCACATTTTTCTATATCTTGCGATATTTTTATAAATTCAGGATCAATAGTAGGGAATTCTATACCGCAAACAGGCTTGTAATCGCGTTTGTTTTTAAGATACAAGTTAGACGGCTCTATTCTTCTGCTATTTGGAAAATCCGAGTTATATTTATCTACTAAATCATTAAACCTGCTAACGCCTTTAACAGTTTTACCATCGCTTTGCAACCTTGCAACAACACTAACTTTGCTCAATTTTGAGCCTTGCGCAATTTCTATTAAAGCTGCCATTGCAGAAGACGCTGTGTTTCCGCTGCCAATAATAACCGCACTTTTAGCATTTAATATTTTAGATTTTAGAGCGCGCATTAACGCCATTACAATCCCATTTACGTCTGTGTTACAAAGCTCAATCGTCTCAGGATTTTCTATGCATGGCTTTTTACTAAACACAGCAGTATTTGCAACTCCAAGCGTTTTTGCCCAATAGTCGCAAGCTACACCTAGGCTCATAATCGTTTTTTTAAGTGGCATTGTAAGGCTTAAGCCTTTCCAAGAATCGTCAAGATTTGCAATAAAATCTTTTAAGTCTTCCTCGCTAACTTTTTCTTTACCATAATGCCAATTATTTAAGCCCAATGCCTTATATGCAGCATTGTGTAGGACTGGAGATAGAGAGTGCGATATAGGATTGCCCAAAACCGCGCAATTGTAGCATTTTTCAACCATTTTAACCTCTTTTTTTATAAGTCTCTTTATTTATAAGTCTTTGCTTGTAAGCCTATGCTTGTGAGCCTATGCGATTTTACAAATCCTTAGGATCTACACTAAATTTTAATTCGCCACTTTTTCGCATTGCAAAATGCTTTGCGCATTCTTTTTTCAAACGATTAACTAATTCATCTCTATATTCTAATGGCACTCTTACAACTGCTTTAACTCTATCGTTTAATTCTTCAAATCGTTGAGAATTTTGCTCGCGCAATGTTGAAGGAGGCTTCATTGGAACAATTCCAAGTAAAGGTGGAAGATATTCGGACTCACTCGAATCGCCAGAATCTTCGCTCGAATCGCCAGAAACCACAGAGCTATTATTTTTAGTTTCGACTTTTAACATTGGAAGATTGCTAGAACTATCTAAATCGCCATTTTTGCTTGCGACTTTTGCAATGTCTTCACTAATGTCTTCACACGCATAATCGCCCATTGCACCAATCGCATTAAGCGTATCTACAACAGCTTGCCTAAACCCCCATATTCTTGCAACGCAAACAGAAGGAGGCAAAAGCGCATCTTCTCTTTCTTTAAGCTCTTGTTTAGAAAGAATCGAAGAATCCCACTCCTCTAACGATTTAGCGAGAACATCATAAGTTTCTCCCAAAATAAGCACGCTTCCGTCTCTGCTTTTTGGAGCACACATAGAAGCCGCTTTCATCCACGCGTTCAAAGTGTCGATTCTAGCATCTAATCCCGTGCTGTAAAGACTCGTCCACGCGTCTAAAATCGCAACAAGACCATATTCCCCGCAAGAATCTTTAGAATTGCTTAAAACACGCGGCTGCGATCCAAGCGCGCTAATAACAATCATCGGCTTTTGCTCAACCCACTCAACAACACCGCTTTTTTGTTTTGCAGAAGAAACAATAATTGGAACATCCTTAAAAAACTTAAACACTTCTTTAGCTGTAAAATTAACGCCTATATGAACAGCTTCAATCGCTCCAGAATTACTAGAACAATTCGAGCATTTCCAACCTATTGCAATACTTCCACACCACGCGCATTTAGGAGCAGAACCGTCTAAGGGCAAGTCAAGCGGACCAGTGCAACGTTTGCAACGAGCAATACAATGGCACTTTTTACACGCAGCTTTTTGAATAGCGCTATCTTGGCAAGTGGCAAGCAAAACAGGCATTTTAGCGTCTAAAGTTTGTCTAATCGAAGTTAGCGCAGTGTAAGGTATTCTAGAACCTACACTCGGGTCATTTATTTTAGTCAAATTATTTGAATTTAAAAGACGAACCCAAGGACTTGCATTTTGAACAACAGACTTAAAAGGCGTAACTTCTACTAAATGGCCACTAACCGAAGGAGCTAATTTTTTGTTTTCAACTTCGCTTTGACTAATAACGCTTCTTGCAAAAGACATTGAAACAAATACGCCATTATGATTTTTTGCGCGCAATCGCATAACGCCTCTAGCTTGTGCGTAAGGCATCATGCCGTCCGCATACTGATATGCGCTATCTTCTACAATCACAAAAAGCGCTTGCGACTCAACTGGCGCATACATTGCAGACCTTGTTCCTAAAACACACGGAACAATGCCCTTTTCTATAGCTCTCCACGCTCTATACCTATCTGCTGGAGAATCATAAGCGCAAAGACGAGCAACATCTCCACTTAAAGCGCCATTAGAATTTTGTGACTTTTTATAAGGCTTAAGACCGTAAACCATAAGCGAACGCATAACATCGCTCACTTCTCGAATAGTAGGCAAAACAACAGCAACTTGACGACACGCGCTTATAGCATTTGCAATAATCCACGCTAAATCTTGCGCCCATCTAAACGCTCCTGGCAAAGCATCTACAAGAAAAGCTTTGTAATTATTCGTTGTACTTAACGTAAAGTCATCTTTAGAATGCAAATAATAAGGTTTTTGAACGTTTTCTAGCGCTTGTTTTAACAAGTCCGCGTTTTTGTAAGACGAAAACATGCGAGCATCGGTTGTTTTTATAAGATTTTCCGATCCGCTATATTGATCCTGCTGCCAGTCATCTTTTGATTTTAAGCTTTTTCTAAAATCGATAGTCCATTTTTGCCTTTTAGACATGTGAATATCGTCTAAAAAATTCTCTTTATCTACGCCAGCGATTCTTTTGGGCAAAGCTAGCCGAATAATATTCGCTCTAGTTCCACCATAAGCGTTAGCAATTGACGAAATATCTTGCATAAAAGATTTAGATGCAACTTTTTCGCTAGAAATAATTTTTTCAATAAACTTTAAGGAAGATTTTGGCGTTTCACTTGAATCGCTTCTGCTCCATATAATTCCGTTAACTCGTCTTGCGCCGAATTTTACGCGAACCATAACCCCTGGCTTTGCGTCTTCATCTTGCGATTGGCTAACAATGTAGTCGAAAGTTTTTCCAAGATGAGGTGCTTGAACGTCTAAAACAACATGCGCAATCGCACAGTTACTCGCTTGGATTGGTGTTGAACCACCCTTTTTGCGCCTGTGCGATTTTTTCGCTAAACCTTCTAAAGAAGGCTGCAACGAAGACTGTTCAAGCATTAATAATCCTTATAAAATTAATCCTTATAAAACTTCAAATCATTTTTTTAATGATTTTACCTCATTTTTAATCTGTTCAACACGATTCAACTTTTCCCAAGGAAACTCAACATCACTTCTGCCAAAATGACCATAAGCAGAAGTCTTAGAGTAAATTGGTCTAAGCAAATCAAGCTCGTCTATAATCGCAGCTGGTCGCAAATCAAAGACTTTGCGAACGATTGCAGAAATATCCGAACGCGTAATTCCGTTAGCTTCTGTTCTAAAAGTTTCTACATTTACGCTAACAGGCTCCGCAATACCAATCGCGTACGCGACTTGCACTTCTACTTTATGAGCCAAACCTGCAGCAACAAGATTCTTAGCAACCCAACGTGCAGCGTATGCTGCAGAACGATCTACCTTACTAGGGTCTTTACCAGAAAAAGCTCCGCCACCATGATGAGCGGCTCCACCATAAGTGTCTACAATAATCTTTCTGCCAGTCAATCCAGAATCTGCAGCAGGACCGCCTAAAACAAACGACCCTGTAGGATTTACAAGCATTCTATAATCGCTATAATCAACGCGATTTTCTAAGACTTTACTAAGAACAGGCTCTACAACGTTTTTAACAAGCTGTTCTCTAAGCCAATCAACGCTTACATTAGGGCTATGTTGAGTGGAAATCAAAACAGTATCTAAGCGAATAGGCTCTAACTTTTCGTTATACTCGATTGTTACTTGCGTTTTTCCATCTGGCCTAAGATTTTGCACAATCCCAGATTTTCTAACGTAAGATAAGCGTTGAGCCAGACGATGAGCAAGATAGATTGGAAGAGGCATATAAGTGTCTGTTTCGTCGCTAGCGTAGCCAAACATAACGCCCTGGTCGCCTGCTCCTTGATTTTTGTAGCGTTCTTCTTTAGACGCAATACTTTCGGATTCTAAATCTAATCTAGAAACACCTTGATTTATCTCCGCGCTTTGCTCAGTTAGAGAAACCATTACGCCACAAGAATCAGCGTCTAAGCCAACTGAAGAACTGTTGTATCCAACTTCGCGCACTACTTTTCTTACGATTCCAGGAATATCTGTGTAAACTTCTCCCCTAACTTCGCCAAAAACAACAAATTGTCCTACGCAAGCGCAAACTTCAACAGCAACATGCGCATGGGGATCTTGACGAAGCATGTCGTCTAAAATTGCATCCGCAATCTGATCACAAAGCTTATCTGGATGACCTTCTGTAACAGATTCTGCAGAAATAAGTTTAGACTCTTTCATAATTCCCCTTTATAACTTTGTAACTTTATAAATCAAGCTAACTTTATAAATAAAGCTAATTCTCTAAATTGCGCATTAAAACAATCGCAGCCGCATACCCACACGCGATTGTAAGCGCAAGGATAATACGGCTGCAATTAAACGAAAAAGAAAACTTAGTTTCCTTCGTTCACATCGTCTTCACCAAGATTCTCTACTAGCAAACCCTTATTAATCTCGCGGAATGCAATAGAAAGAGGCTTTTCTTGGTTCTTATACTCAACAAGAGGACCAACGTTTTGCAACAATCCCTCGTTAAGCTGTGTGAAATAAGAATTAATCTGCCGTGCTCGTTTTGCGGCAAACAAGGCAAGCGCATACTTGGAATCCGCATGTTGCATTAAATCATCAATAGGCGGATTTGCAAGTCCCGTAGGTGTTGGCTTAGTGCCCAATGCCATAATGTTCTCCATATTCTATGGTGCCACAATAGTTTCCAAATAGTCAATTGTAAGCTATTGCAAGGATATTCAAAACGCTAATCGTAAATCAAACTAAAGTGATTGGAACTAATCTAAACTAATCATGATTAATCTAAACTAATCTAAATCGTATTCTTTAGCGATTATATTCCAAAGCTCGTCCGCAGCGCGATTAGCATCGTCATTAACAATCACAAAATCAAACTCACTAGAGGCGGCAATTTCCACTTTTGCTGTTTGCAAACGCTTAGCTTGCTGCTCAGGAGTTTCTGTGCCTCTACCAATAAGCCTACGCTTAAGCTCTTCAAAGCTAGGAGGAGCAATAAACACGTACACAACTTCCAAACCTAGTCTAGAAGCCTCTTGCTTTACTCTTCTAGCTCCTTGAAGATCAATCTCTAGAAGCGTTGGAACGTTTTGAGCAAGATGATCCAAAACTGGTTTAAGAAGAGTACCATAGTGAGCCATTCCGTGAACAAGAGCCGTCTCTAAAAATTCACCGTTCTTTTGTCTTCTAGCAAACTCTTCTTCGTCAATAAACCAATAATGAATGCCATTAAACTCGTCGTAGCGAGGCTTTCTTGTAGTCGCAGAAACAGAAAGCCAAATATTAGGGTGTTTTTCGCGCAATACCCCCTCAACAGTGCCTTTACCGGCAGCAGTAGGACCAGTAAGAACAATCAATCGCCTTTTAATGGATTGCGTACTTTGTGTATTGTCTAAACTAACCATATTTGACTCTCTTAAATCATTTTTATGAATCCATTAAAGCTTGACGAATATCCCAAGCTATTCGTTCAGTTGCATTAGATAATGCACCAATATCTGGACCGTGCGAAGCAATAGACCTAGAAACAGTTACTAAAACGTTTCCGTGAGTTCCAGCAAAAACCGTTTTCAAATCGTTAGCTTCCGCACCCTGCCAGCCGTATCCTGGAGAAAGAATCGGGCCAGTAAAACTCGTTAAATCGATTCCACCGCCATTCATCCAATCTCCAATAGTGGCTCCAACAATCAAACCAACAGAGCCCATGCCCTTTGTATTGTTGTTAAAAGTTTGAGCAGTTTGAGCAATGCCATGAGCAACAGTTGTACCGCGGTAAGAACCAGTCTGGCGAATAGCAGTTTGCAAGCTAGCGCCTTCGCGATTAGACGTTAGAGAAGCAATAAACACACCCCTGCCATTATTAAGAGCCTCATTAATCAACCCACCCATTGATCTGGCTCCGTAATACGGAAGAAGCGTAATTGCATCTGTAAGAAGAGGAGCATCTGGCTTAAAATAAGCGTCTGCAAGAGCAGAGATTGTTGTAGACAAACCACCATGACCGCAATCAACAATAGTGATTACATCCATTTGCCTTGCAGCGTACAGCACTCGTTCGAGCGCCGCGAAACCCTTAGACCCGTAACGCTCGAACATGCTTGATTGGAATTTTACGGCAGCAGCTCTGCCGTTCATGGCTTGAAGCATACGCATGGAGAACAATTCTGCTCCTTGAGCATCCATATTGTATCCCCAATTAAGCAGCATCTTGCGGTGCGGATCTATGCCAACGCATAATGGCCCATATTTTGCCATAGCGTTTTTTAGACGCAATCCAAAATCGGATCTTTGCGCCTGCAATTCCTGCTCTCGTATGCTTTCGGTCATGTATTAAGCCCGACTTTCTTCGTTTTCTGCCTTCTCGATTGCAAACAGTTGCTTTGCATGCTCCTGAATGCTCATCACTTGGTAATCGTTGTTCTTAACGGCTTCTATAGCCATAAGAACTGGTGCAAACTCCGTAATTGTAGTGAATTGCGGAAGGTCTGCTGCAACAGCAGCTGCACGAATAGCATAACCATCTGTACGCGACCCTCTGGAATTCGGCGTGTTCAACACCATATCAATCTT
>QWCD01027788.1_pt1 | contig 10400 bp, 11 predicted proteins | sample 1972461 | NCBI WGS metagenome assembly QWCD01 (sample SAMN09866717, study PRJNA288562) | Human vaginal metagenome isolate term4_vaginal, whole genome shotgun... | isolation source: vagina | host: Homo sapiens | place: USA: California | reverse complement strand
TTGAGGTGTGGAAACCGCTGGAGTGAGAATCTTATATCGCGGTTCTGCAAACTCGCCTTTTTCCAAATTAACTGGTGCAGCCTTAATACCAGAGCCACCAATATCTACGCCAAATGCTTGTGCAGTGTCAATCATCGTTAACACTCCCCTCTGAATGTCGGACAATGGGATATCATGTTCATTCTACAATATTGCTAAAGCGACACGCTTATATATTGTCTATTTAATGATAACGATTGCATAAATGTTTTTCTCAAAATTAAAGCTTTAATATTAAAAATCATGCAAACAATTGCTAAGATTTTTAACTCTAATTTATCGCAAATAGTTTTGAAGCTCCTTGTTTATTAAACCATTTGAAGCAATAACGTCATTTTCACGTCTCCAATGAATTGAGTCACCATTCCATTGTCGAACATGCCCCTGTGCTTCTTTAACAACAACGGCACCAGCTGAAACACCTGGAATATCCCACCTATGAAGATGTGGCTCAAAATATGCGTCGTAAGTACCATCTGCTACTTTGCACAAGTCAAGCGAAGCAGGACCAATACGCTTAATATCTGCTGGGCATTCTTCCTCAAGCGAAGAAACAACGTCTAAAGCTCTTTTAGATTCACCTGGAATATAAGACATTCCATAGCAAACAACAGAGCCATGCAATGTTGATGTTGTAGAAGGCGTGATTTTCTCTCGCTTCTCCCCATTAGGAGTTTTACGAATACGAATAGCACCCTGACCCTTAGCAGCCAAATATGTAAGCCCTAAAGCTGGGGCATGAACAACACCAAGAACAGGTCTAGCAGAGCCTTGATCATTAAACTCGAAAAGCGAAACAGTTAAAGTCCATTCAGCCATATCGCGGTTAAAGTTAATAGCACCGTCAATATTGCCTACACACCAAAAACGATCACCTGTTTTGCAATCATCTGGTCTATTCCTCCAGAATCCTTGGAAAGTATTTATATAAGTAAGACGATTTTCAATAAAACGTACTAGCTTATCTCCAAAAGCTGAATCGGATTGATTAGGATCACCTAGAACCATCATACTTGCCATATCTCTAGGATTAAGCTGATCCTGATATGCATGTTTACCAACATCTTCTAATATTCTAGCAACTTCAAGAGCTACATCCCTTAAATTCATACCTGCCATATTCTTCTCACCCCTCTGTCTAATACAATTGTTTTCAAATTCTTTAATCTTGTTCTCATAAAATCTGCAACTATTCTACTCAACTAATTAAATTAAACCAAACTTCCACACGCAATATTCCAATAAAATCAATAAACTTTCACATTTGATATAAGTTTTATAGAAAAGTTTTACAATGCAAAACGCATAGAAAAACAAATCCTTAAATTTCTTAAACCAGCCTTAAAATTAATTCATAACCTAACATCTCTTTCAAAAGATTATAACATGACTAAAATACTAGAGTTAAAAAACCAAAAATTAATTAATGTTCCTTCATTGAAAAAACCAGGACTTCTTGTTTTAGATGTTGACGCCACTCTTATTGAAGAAGAAGTGATTGACTTACTAGGAGATATTGCTGGGGTCGGGTCAAATTTAGCATATATAACTTCTAAAGCAATGAAAGGAGAAATTGACTTTGACACATCTTTAAAGCTAAGGGTTTCAATGTTAAAAGGACTCGAATGCACTTGTTTTAAAAAAGCTATTGAAAGTATCCACGTAACCAGTGGAGCCAAAAAAACTTATAGACACATTACATTCCTTTGGATGGAAAATAGGAGCAGTTTCTGGAGGATTCAATAATGTTTTAGATGATTTTCTGCCAAATCTAAACATAGATTTTTGGGTAGCAAACAATCTAGAAGTAGTAGATTCTAAGCTAAGTGGGAAAGTTATTGAGCCTATAGTAAATCGCCAATATAAAGCAAAAGCATTGATTAATTGGGTGCGCAAGAACAATATTGATATTGCTCAAAGCGTTGCTATTGGAGACGGTGCTAACGATATCGATATGATTAAAACAGCAGGATTAGGCGTCGCATTTTGCGCAAAGCAGTTATTAAAAAGTCAAGCTAAAGCAAGCATAGATACGCGTGACCTAAGCCTAGTTTTAGATTTACTAAACTAAACTTAACTAACTAGAATTTATACAAATTTTACTTTGCGTTTTTCAAGATTACACTTATCGCTTCAATCCAAATAGGACTCTTGACTTAAATGCGCTCCTCTTGCCCAATCTGCAGCCTTCATAGCCTTTTTACCTTGCGCTTTAACTTCTAAAAGCTCAAGAACACCACTTGAAGAACCAACCCAGACATTTCGCTTACCTGCAAAAATCTGCCCAGGCTTAAGTTCGCTTAGATTATGTATTGAAATATCCTCATCTTTTGCCAATGCACAAGAAAGAACATGCAAACTAATGATTTGTGAATCTTCGCAATAAGCGTGAAGATTACACCAAGCTCCAGGATTTGGCGTGCAAGCACGAATCTGCCTATCGATTGCAAATGCTGGAATATCAAAACGAATATGAGCATCCTCAACAGTGATTTTTTGCGCGATTTGGCAAGGTGTAGGATCTTGCTCAACAGGAATAATTTGACCAGATTCCATACCAACAAGAGCAGAGCAAAGAAGATCTGCACCATCATTGCTTAGTCTCATAAGCAAGTCGCCAGCTGTTTCATGAGCACCAATCTCGGTAGTCATTTGTGCAAGAATAGGTCCTTCATCCATTCCACGCGTAATCTTAAAAACAGTGGCACCGGTAATATCATCTCCAGCCCAAATCGCACGCTGAACAGGAGCTGCCCCTCGCCACTGTGGAAGAAGCGAGAAATGCAAGTTGTACCATCCTAGAGGAAGAGCGTCCAAAACAGATTGTCTAAGAATCTTTCCATAAGCAACCACGGCAGCAAGTTTAGCGCCAGTTGCCTTTAAAGCTCTTATGCACTCCTCTTCATCACTAGGATTAACCTCTAAAACAGGAATCCCAAGTTCAATCGCAGCTTTTTTAACAGCGCTAGGAACAATTTTCCTACCTCTGCCTGTCGGAGCATCAGGTCTCGTAAGAACAGCACGAACATCAAAATGCTCTTTATCTTGAGCTAAAGCACGCAATGGCGCAACAGAAACCTCTGGTGTTCCAGCAAATAAAATAGGTAGCACCATACGTAAACCCCCTTAAGAAAAATATCTTCATTATTCTTAACATCTTCAAAAATCATATACTCTCAACAATCGAACAGTAACGAGAATAGTCATGAAAATACTAAGAATTAGCGAATTAGCAGAAAGCATCCTTTAACTTGCTAAAGAATCCTTTGTGATTTGTAGTCGAATCTGGGATAGCGCGTTGAACAATAACATCATCTTTTCCATCATGCAATTTTTCAAACTCTTCAATAAGTTTACGCTCTTCATCGCTCAGCTTTGTTGGAATATTAACAAGAATATGAACAACAAGATTTCCGCGTTCTTTAGAGCCTAGAACCGTTACACCTAAATTAGGTACAGAAATAGTATTTTCACTTTGAGAACCAGAAGGGATTTCCACGCTCTTTTTGCCGTCAAAAGTATCTATATCAACTTTATGTCCCAAAACAGCCCAAGTCATTGGAACGTCAATCCAACAATGTAAATCGTTTAGATTCCTAGTAAACTGTTTATCTTCTCGAATATGTACATCAACATACAAGTCACCAGCAGGACCACCACATTCTCCTACTGCTCCTTGCGAAGCAAGTCGCAATCGAGAATTGTCTTTTATACCAGCAGGAATAGTAATCCCAATTTCTCTTGATGTACGAATTCGACCATGTCCATGACAATTTGGGCAAACATTCTTAATGATTGTTCCGTGACCTTCGCATTCTCTACATGGCTCAGATGACATCATTTGACCAAACATTGTTCGAGTAACCCTTTGTACAAAACCAGCGCCCTTGCATTGCGGGCAAGTTATAGGGTCTGATTTATCTGCAGAGCCTTTTCCGGCACAATCTTGACACAAGCCAAAAGTCACTACATGAACCTTAGCATTTCCACCAAATACTACTGTTTTAAGATCAACTTTAACTTCTGTGAGTGAATCTTCACCACGATTCACGCGCGGAATAGGAGAACCCGTACTTGTTCCAAATGATCCAGAGAAGAACTGATTTAAAATATCTCCCATATCCATATTCATATTGGCATATCCGCCAGCGCCAGCACCCGATGCCGATAGATTGTTTGGGTCAACACCCATATCTACCATTTTGCGTTTTTCTGGATTAGACAAAACGTCGTATGCAGCATTAACTTCCTTGAATTTGTCTTCAAACTCAGGACCTGCGATATCTGGATGGTACTTTCGACTTAATTTTCTATATGCTTTTCGAATCTCATCATCGCTAGCGTTAGAATCAACACCTAAAATCTTGTAATAGTCAGTCACTTAACTCCCCTTTTACCTTAATAAAATAATTCTTGCATAAGGCACAGCCAGTTATATTTTTATGAATTTTCGGATATAAACGCATTAAGATACTTAGCCACTGCTTTAACCGCAGTCATTGTTGCAGCATAATCCATATGCGTAGGTCCGATTGAACCAATGAATGCGGAATCAGGATCGGAATTATATCCGTAAGCACTCGTCACAACAGAAGCATTCAAAAGACCAGGCGTGTGAGTTTCCGAACCTATTGCAACACTGACTCCACTTGCACAATCACTTGCCTCCTCACTTAGCGAAGTCATCAAACGCATAATAACAGCTTGCTCTTCTAAAGCATCAAAAAGAGCAGCAAAATCACCAATATTCTGTCTATGAGCAAGCTGGGAGGTTCCAGCCATGTATAATTCGTGTGCTCGATCGCCATCGTACATATCTTCAATAGCATTAGACAATTGTTTAATTATTTGTAACGAAGAAACTAAATCTTTACGTTCCGACAATGCACACACTTTTTTAGATGCATTCAAAAGTGACAATCCAATGCAATCTTCATTAATCATATTTGTTAAATGCAACAAATCATCTGAATTCACATTAGAAGCCTGAATCATATGTTGCGCTACCCCTCCAGCGTCTGTAATTACTACGACAAGAAGAGTTGATGACGATACTTGAACAATCTCAATTCTTTTTACTTTTGATCTAGATAATGCAGGTGACGCAACAAGAGCAACCTGCCCAGTGATACTTGCAAGAAGACGAGCTGAACGTTGAAGTGTGTCTTGCAAACTTACAGATCCACTTAAAAAACTGCGTATTCCTCTTCTTTGTGCATTAGAAAGTGGTATTAGCGCCGCCAATCCATCAACGAAATATCTGTATCCTTTTTCCGTAGGAATTCGACCAGCAGATGTGTGTGGCTGAATTAAATAACCTTCTTCTTCTAGTATTGACATATCGTTGCGAATTGTTGCAGAGCTAACACCTAATTTGTGATTTTTAGCCAAAGACGCTGATCCAACAGGCTCGTGTGAACGAATATAATCTTCAACAACCGCACGGAGTATCATCATGCGACGTGATTGCATTGATCCTCCTTTTATTTAGGTAATGTAACTTTTACTGTCAACTATTATATATTCCAGAATAATATGTGATTAACTATTTTTTGTTATCTTAACAACTAACTATAAATATAAACTTTTGTTAAGTTTTGACACACTTTGTTAGAAATTCGTCTGATATAAAAGATAGGATTAAATGGCAATGTGAGGGTGATGGCCAGCGTAAGCTGTGCGCAAAAAACCCGAATTATTGGAAGGAAAGTAGATCACATGACCGAATTCAACTGGTCTGCATTAGACGAGCGCGCCGTAAAGATGGCGAAGGTTCTCTCGGCTGATGCTGTTGAGCGAGCAGGACACGGACATCCTGGCTCCCCTGTTTCATTGGCACCGATTGCGTACACCTTGTACCAGCACTTCATTAAGCACGATCCAGCTGACCCAAAGTGGGCCGGTCGCGATCGTTTTATTCTTTCTGGCGGCCACGCTTCGCTTACGCAATATGTGCAGCTGTTCTTCTCTGGATACGGCTTGACTCTTGATGATCTCAAGTATTTCCGTGGCGGCGCAGACACGCGTACTCCAGGTCACCCAGAATATGGCTTAACTCCAGGCATTGAAATGACCACTGGTCCTCTTGGACAGGGTCTTGCTTCTGCTGTTGGTTTCGCTTATGGTCAGCGTTTTGAGCGTGGTCTTCTTGATCCAGAAGCTCCAGCTGGCACTTCCCCATTCGATCACAAGGTTTGGGTTATCTGCGGCGAAGGCGACGTTGAGGAAGGTGTTTCTTCCGAGGCTGCTTCCTTGGCTGGAAACCAGAAGCTTGGCAATTTGACCGTAATCTTCGATGCAAACCACATTCAGATCGAAGGCGATACTAAGCTCACCTTCTCCGAGGATATTCTTGCTCGTTACCGTGCATACGGTTGGTACACCGATGAAGTTAGCTTCATCCAACCAGACGGCTCCTACAAGGAAGACGTTCAGGCTTTGGCTGCAGCTATTGAAAAGGCTCAGGAAGTTACCGATAAGCCTCACTTCATTAAGGTTAACACTTTGATTGCTTGGCCAACCCCAGGTAAGACCAACAATGAAGCTTCCCACGGCTCTAAGCTTGGTGAAGAAGCTGTTAAGGGCTTGAAGGAACTTTGCGGTTTCGACCCAGAAGTTTCGTTCCCAATCGACGAAGAAGCTTTGGCTCATGCTCGTAAGGTTGCTGAACGCGGTTTGGCTGCTCACAAGGCTTGGGATGAAGCTCTTGCAAAGTGGGCTGCTCAAAACCCAGATAAGGCTGCTCTATACGAGCGCCTTAAGGCTGGCAAGCTTCCTGAAGGCTTCGACAAGGCTATCGACGACTTGATTGCCGGTTTCGAAGTCGGTTCCAAGGTGGCTACCCGTAAGGCTTCTGGCGCAGTTCTTAACGCAATTGCTGCTGTTATGCCAGAACTTTGGGGCGGCTCCGCTGATTTGGGCGGCTCCAACAACACCAACATTAAGGGCGCTGACTCCTTCGGTCCATCCGAGGATGCAACTCGTACTTGGCCAAACGTTTCCGAGTACGGCCGCCAGCTTCACTTCGGTGTGCGCGAGTTCGCAATGGGTGCTATTACCAACGGTATTTTGCTTGGTTCTGACACTCGCCCATTCAACGGCACATTCTTCCAGTTCTCTGACTACGAGCGCCCAGCAGTTCGCTTGGCTGCTTTGATGGAGATTCCAAACCTATACGTTTGGACTCACGACTCCGTAGCCTTGGGCGAAGATGGTCCAACTCACCAGCCAATCGAACACTTGGCTGCTTTCCGCGCTATTCCTCAGCTTGAGGTTGTACGCCCTGCAGATGAGTATGAGACTGCTGAAGCTTACCGCTACTTCTTCGAGAAGAAGAACAACTACCCAACCGCTATGATTTTGACACGTCAAGGCGTACCAACCCTCGCAGAAACTGCTGAGAAGGCTCGCGAAGGCGTAAAGCACGGCGGTTATGTGTTGGTTGACTGCGAAGGCACTCCAGACGTAATCATCATGGCTACTGGTTCTGAAGTTCAGTGGGCTGTTGCTGGCGCCAAGACTTTGGCAGCAGAAGGCATTAAGGCTCGCGTTCTTTCCATGCCATCTCTCGAGTGGTTCGAAGAGCAAGACGAAGAGTACAAGGAAGCAATCCTTCCAAAGTCCGTCAAGGCTCGCGTTTCCATCGAAGCTGGTTTGGCATTGCCTTGGTACAAGTATCTTGGCGATTGCGGCAAGGCTGTTTCTATCGAACAGTACGGCTTGCAGGGTGACGGCGGTCAGAACATGATCGACTTGGGCATTACTGCTGAGCACGTAGTAGAAGCTGCTAAGGCTTCTATCGAAGAAGCACGCGCTTAAGATAGAAATTAAGCAAAATAAAAAACTTGATGTGTCAAAATAAAATTGATTCATCACAAAACTCGAAGTGCTAATTTAGCAACTTCACTGGAAACAGCAAAGGCGTGTTGATGTTAAGCTACAGTTGGTTTAGCATCAACCGCTGTTTCCTGTAAAACGCCAACACTACCAACGTGTTCCAACTGGTGGAACACAGTGTTAAGGAGATAACATGACTGAAGCAACGCAGCGCACTAGCGATTCCGGCGTTTCTATTTGGTTGGACGATTTGTCCCGTACCCGCATTGAGTCTGGTTCTTTGCAGGATTTGATCGCTAACAAGAATGTTGTTGGTGTTACTACCAACCCATCTATCTTCCAGAAGGCTTTGAGCCAGGTTGGTCCATACGACGCACAGCTTAAGGAACTCGGCAAGGTTGACGTTGAAACCGCTATCCGTGAGTTGACCACCACCGATGTTCGTAACGCAACTGATATCTTCCGCGAGATCGCTGAAAAGACCGACTTCGTTGACGGCCGCGTCTCCATCGAAGTTGACCCACGTTTGGCTCACGATACTGCCAACACTGAAAAGCAGGCTGAAGAGCTTTGGGCAAAGGTTGATCGTCCAAACGTTATGATCAAGATTCCTGCAACTTTGGAAGGTCTCCCAGCTATCACTGCTACCCTTGCTAAGGGTATCTCCGTGAACGTAACCTTGATCTTCTCCCTCGAGCGCTACGAGCAGGTTATCGACGCCTTCATCGAAGGTATCGCTCAGGCTGCTGCTAACGGTCACGACTTGAAGCACATTGGTTCCGTAGCTTCCTTCTTCGTCTCCCGCGTTGATAGCGCTGTTGACAAGCTCCTCGAAGCTAACGGCTCCGAAGAAGCTAAGGCTCTTGAAGGCAAGGCTGCTGTTGCTAACGCTCGCTTGGCTTACGAACTCTTCGAGAAGAAGTTCGCAGCTGACCCACGTTGGTCTGAACTTGAGGCCAAGGGTGCTAAGAAGCAGCGTCCACTTTGGGCTTCTACTGGTACCAAGAATGCAGCTTACTCCGATTGCAAGTATGTTGATGAGTTGGTTGCTGAGCATGTTGTTAACACCATGCCAGAGAAGACTTTGAACGCTCTTGCTGATCACGGCAACGGTGCTCCTTCCGTTAAGGGTACTTACGAAGAGAGCCACGCTGTTATGAACAAGCTTGCTGAGCTTGGCATCAACATCAAGGATGTTACCGACAAGCTTGAGGCTGACGGTGTTGCCGCCTTCATCAAGTCTTGGGATTCCGTGATTGCTGATGTACAGTCCGGCATCGATCGCGTAAACGCCTGATTTGATTAATCAGTAATAGCTAAACATAAACCGCACATGCAAGTGGATTAGTTCACACATGTGCGGTTTTGTTTTGCGTTTTTATCAATCGCAATAAAAAAGCTACCCAGTGTTATTTTCTAAGCTAAGTAATTGAGGATCTATGAAAAATACGAAAAAATGCCCAAAGTGTGGGGGAAGTGAAATTATATTTGTGCCTGGATCTGCTGGGGCTTATGGGACTGGAAATAATGTTATGACTGGACATACAATTATGTCGGCAGTACCTGTTGATAGGTATATTTGCACTGCCTGTGGTTTTAGCGAGGAGTGGATTGACCTTGATAATATGGATAAATTAAAAAAGAAATATGATGAGATTTAATAGGCCCAATTTATTAAATAAGATTTTCGGTAGTAAATCATTCTCTTTCTCTAAGTCACTTTACGCTGTCCATGATGCTATTCGTTTCTTTGTTGCAAACAAACCTAACGCCCTCGTCCTCGACTTTTTCGCAGGGTCTCGTGTCATAATTAATGACAGAGGCAAATAGTTCAGTAAAATCAAAGGTTCTGAAGCTTCTACCAAAGTTAAAAACTGAAGAAACTGGTAGTTTATGTGTTGCTTAGAGCCACTATCAACTAAAAATAATGGTTGTAAGCAGCACATAAGCAGAAGAGAAAAAAGAGGTAGTGTATTCCGATGGATATTAAAAATTATCTTATTTCCGATTAGTTTTGTTTTATCAATTTTGACTGCTTTTCTGACATTCTTACTTGGTATAGGAACAGCGTTACTTTATATCGTTATGATGTTCTGCATATTTGGGGCGTTAGCTTCTTTTATTCAAGGAGAAGTTGGAATAGGTATATCTGGCTTGGTTATCGGTTTCCTATTTAGTCCCTATGGGCTTCCGACGATAGGAGCGACTGTGATAGCATTTATTGAATTGATAAATTATAAGATTAAGACGGTGTAGACAAATTTGAATTTCTGTAGGAGAAAATGGTGGATGAATTAAGAAAAGAAATTGCAATTCAGCAGAAAAAAAGGATTGCCATTTATCATGGCATCGGTGATTATATGGCTTCTGATAGTACTTGTGTCAATTTTAGATATCAATATGGATATGAAAAATTTATTGGTATTTTGCTGTTCATGCCCATTATTACCACTGGCTTGGCTCATTGGTAAACTTATAAAGGTGGATATCTTTTCAAAACAAAATCCACTTGGACAATTAGGCTT
>QWCD01000534.1_pt1 | contig 10402 bp, 10 predicted proteins | sample 1972461 | NCBI WGS metagenome assembly QWCD01 (sample SAMN09866717, study PRJNA288562) | Human vaginal metagenome isolate term4_vaginal, whole genome shotgun... | isolation source: vagina | host: Homo sapiens | place: USA: California | reverse complement strand
TTATAATCCCTATCTGCTTGTTAAATTTTATTTTGTAATTTCATCCCACTTTATAATTTACTCTTAACTTATAATTTTCTTTTAAGTACAAAAATTTTAATTTTCATTCAAAAGTCACAAGCTCATAAGCAAAGACAAGTTTATAGTTTCTTACGACTTCAATAAAAAAAATTCTTTATCTTAATAGGCAAGGCAATTTAAAATTTCATAAAAAAAAGAAGCTACCAAAAATGGTAACTTCTAAAAAATTTATAGTTCTTTAAGATATTTCTTTAATAATTTGTATGAAGCTTCTTCATCCACAGTAGAAATTAGTCCAGCTGATGACAGGATATACTCCTTATCTAAATAACATTTTACGTCCCTGTTAATTAGATATTTTTCATCTAAGTCCCTAATGGCTGATAGGATCTTCTTTGGATCATCAGAGTTGATGAGAGATCCACCAGTTCCAATAAACATTTCTGCCGGTCTCAAATCTTTTCCATACTGTTCATAAATAGTTCTAGTAGGTGTCTTAATTTTTTTTATGTGGCCAACGTGTCTCATTAGTGAAGTATGAGTTGCTATATAACACAAGACATTATCAAAGAATAGGTCTTCATCATTGTCTGGAATGTAGTTAGTATGGTTAAAGCGAAATTCAGTTTTTTCTTTCGCATCTTTTATTCCAAACTTAAGGAAGGGTTCATCACCAACTGACTCGTAAAGAGCAGTGGCAGAATACCTCATACCCATATCGCCTTCCACAGTCCTCTTTTCATAGGGCTCATCAATGGGAGGTGAGATGACATTTTCTTCTCCATAATAAGTTTTTCCTATGGAATGGATATCTGTAGTTGCCCCGCCAATATCAACAGATAAAATAACCTTATCCAAATATTTGGCGTAAACTGACATGGCCTTTTGAACTGCAACTGGAGTTGGCAATAATATTTCAAAATCTTTACTTAGTAGATCAATTCCCTTGGCATGGGCGATAGTCTTTATGAAAAGATCTCCAATTGTCTGCCTAAGGGGCCTATAATTTATTGTGTTTGTTGTTGGCATGACATTTTCTGTGAAGTCACAAGGGACATCAGCTTTATTAAAGATGTCCCTTATTTCTTCATGAGTGTCAATGTTTCCTGCCACAACTACAGGAGTTTTAACAGATCCCTTTGCAAGTTTCTTTGCATTGTAGATTATGTTATCCCTGTTGCCGTGGTCAGTTCCTCCACATAAGACTATGATATCGGCACCAGCAGATTTTATTTCTTCTACTTGCTCATCCTTGAGTTCGTAGGAATAAACATTCAAAATCCTGGCACCACTTGATAGTGACGCAAGTCTTGCAGCGTCAGTAGTAAGGCTTTTTGAAAAACCTATAGCTATGACCTTTAGTCCTCCTGATGCTGAAGAACAACCCAATATTTTATCATATTTAACATCAGAGATTTCCCTTAGCTTTTTGTAAGCCTTGTTAAAGCCCTCTCTAACATCGGTCTCCACAGTAGTATAACTTGAAGCTCCAGCCAAAATTACATTTTTATTTGTATCCACTAAATGCAACTTTGTATAAGTTGATCCAACATCGACTAAAAGATAAATCATGCTAATTTTTCATCTACCACTTTCATAATTTCTGCGTGATTCTTTTCAACAATCTTTCTTGTAGCAGCCATTTTATCTTCAAGTTCGTGTCTGTAACCAAGTCCAAGAGGTACTTCAATTGCATTTCTGTATCCTTCTTGAATTTTTTCAGATCTTGCTGCTTTTTCTTCTTCAGTTTCCTTAGGAAGTTTCATAGCGTCCATAACACCATTAAAAGAGCTAGCGTCTTTGTCGATTCCATCAACAAATTCGTCCTTGTATTTTAAAAGCTTTGCTTGAAGTTCTTCCATTCTTTCAGAAACGTCCATATATTTTTTCTTGCCAACAGTTAGTCCTGCAACCATTGCAAGAAGTGAAGCAGCCATTGATGCATTTAGTGCAGCAATAGATCCACCACCAGGTGCTGGTGAATCTGAAGCTGTTTCATTAGCAAATTCTACTATATTTAAATCTTTAAGCATTTTTCCTCCCGTTAATTAGAATAATCCAGTAATAACTCCGTTGTTGTCAATATCCATCTTGTTAGCAGCTGGAACTTTTGGAAGTCCTGGCATTACCATGATGTTTGAAGTTTGAACAACGATGAAGCCTGCTCCTGCAGATACTCTTACATCTTGAATTTCAATGTCAAAGTCTGTAGGTGCGCCCATTATCTTTTGATCATCTGTAAATGAGAATTGTGTCTTAGCTACACAAATTGGAAGCTTGTCAAGACCAATTTCTTCAAGCTTTTTAACTTGGTTCATTGCAGCCTTAGTGAATTTAGCTTCTCTACCTCTGTAGATTTCTTTAACAATTGTGTTTACCTTGTCAACGATAGATGCATTTACATCGTAAAGTGGTTTGAAGTCAGCTTTTCCTTCGTCGATTAGTTCAACAACTTGTTTAGCAAGGTCTTCTGCACCTTCGCCACCCTTTGCGAAACATTCACAAAGTGAAATTCTTACTCCAAGTTCTTTACAAAGTTCTTCTAATTTAGCAATTTCAGCTTCAGTATCATCAGCAAATCTGTTGATTGCAATAATAGCTGGAACGCCAAACTTCTTAATATTTTCAACGTGACGTCTTAAGTTAGCAAATCCTTTTTCAAGAGCTTCAACATTTTCAGTCTTAAGTTCTTTTTTATCTACTCCACCGTGCATCTTAAGAGCCTTAATTGTAGCAACAATTACAACTGCATCTGGAGAGAGACCTGCCATTCTACATTTAATGTCCATGAATTTTTCAGCACCAAGGTCAGCACCGAATCCAGCTTCTGTAACTGCGTAATCACTTGTTGCAAGTGCAAGTTTAGTAGCTAGGATTGAGTTACATCCATGAGCAATGTTAGCGAAAGGTCCACCGTGAATAAATGCTGGTGTATTTTCAAGAGTTTGTACCATATTTGGTTTTAGTGCATCCTTAAGAAGCATTGCAACAGCACCTTGGATTTCAAGATCAGCAACTGTTACAGGTTCGTTGTCTAGGTTGTAGCCAATAATCATCTTAGCTAGTCTGTTCTTTAAGTCTTCAATGTTTTCTGATAGACAAAGAACTGCCATGATTTCAGATGCAACTGTGATCATGAAGTGGTCTTCTCTAGGGAAACCATCAGCTTTTTTACCAAGAGATATAACAACATTTCTAAGAGATCTATCATTCATGTCGATAACTCTCTTCCAAGTGATTTGTCTACAGTCAATTCTTAGAGCATTTCCTTGGTGGATGTGGTTATCGATACAAGCTGAAATAAGGTTATTTGCAGCTGTCATTGCGTGAAGGTCTCCTGTGAAGTGAAGGTTAATGTCTTCCATAGGAACTACTTGTGAGTATCCACCACCTGCAGCTCCACCCTTAACACCAAATACAGGTCCAAGAGATGGTTCACGAAGAGCTACTGCTGATTTCTTTCCGATTCTGTTAAGTCCTTGAGTAAGACCAATAGAAACTGTTGATTTACCTTCACCTGCTGGTGTTGGAGAAATAGCAGAAACTAGAATAAGCTTACCATTTTCACTGTTTTCTTCGATTCTCTTGATTGCATCCCAAGAAATCTTAGTCTTATATTTACCATATTGTTCAAGATCGTCTTTTTCAAATCCAATCTTTGCAGCTACTTCTTCAATTGGAAGCATTGTTGCTTCATCAGCTATTTGTATATCTGTTTTAAATCCCATTTTACTTAATTACTCCTCTATTAAAAGTGTTTCAAGAACTTGTTCTTGCTTAAATCCATCAATTTGCATGTAGTAAGCTGCTGAATCAACAAGAGCTTGTAGAGGAAGAAGTCCAATAAGTTCAGTGTTAACAACAGTTACTCCGTATCTCTTAGCTTCTGATTTTACCATTTCAAGAGCTTGGTAAATTGCAGTTTTTTCGAAGTTAACAAGGTTCATTGATACTTGTGTTTGACCCTTTTCTTCTAGTTCAAGACCGATAGCCTTACAGAATCTAAGTCCTCCACCAATGTGACGAACTGTTTTTGCAATTTTATCAGCAATAGCTAAGTCGCTTGTATTTAAGTTTACGTTAAATGCGATAAGGTGGAATCTTGCAGCAACAGCTGTAGCTCCTGATTTAACGTTCATTTCTTGTGGACCGTAGTCTGGTTTCCATTCAGGTTCTTTGATTTTGTCGAAGAATCCTTCGTATTGTCCCTTTCTAACCTTAGCAAGGTTCTTTCTATCTGGACTTGTTGCAGCATCTTCATATAGGTAAACAGGAATTCCCATTTCTCCTATTGCCTTACCAACTTTGTTAGCATATTCAACACATTCTTCAGTTGTACATTCAGTTACTGGAACGAAAGGTATAACATCAACTGCGCCCATTCTTGGGTGAGCACCTTCATGTTTAGACATATCGATTATTTCAGTAGCAACCTTTACAGATTCAAGAACTGCAGCTATAACAGCTTCTGGTTCACCAATTACTTCAACAACAAGTCTGTTGTGGTCAGCGTCTGGTTGATAATCGATTAATTTAATGTTTTCTTTTGCTCTAAAGCATTCTGTGATTTGTTCAACTTTCTTTAGGTCCCTACCTTCAGAATAGTTTGGAATACACATTACTCTTTTCAATTAATTTTCCTCCTATTAATTTGAATTATTTAATACTTTATAACTTACTTCTATATTATAAGTTAACTATCTTACTATTTATTAAAATTTTACTACTTTTTCTACTTCTTCAAGAAGTTTTCCAGTGTTAATAAGTTCTTGAGCTTTTTCAAGTTCTTCATAGATTTCGATAGACTTGTCATCTTCGATTAATGCAACTTGTTTTCTAATTACATCGTGAGCAACTTTTGTTCCCTTACCAAGTTGATATTTGTTGTCTTCCATTTCCATTCTGAAATCAAGAGCTTGAGCAGCTATCATAAGTTCAGTAGTAAGGATTCTAGCTGTGTTCTTAATAACTTCTCTTGCTTTTCTTGATGCCCAGTTACCCATAGAAACGAAGTCTTCTTGGTTTTCACAAGATGTTATTGAGTCAACACTTGCTGGGTGAGATAAAGTTTTATTTTCAGATGCTAAAGCAGCTGCTGCATATTGTGTGATCATGAAACCAGAGTTTAGACCAGGGTGTTTTACTAAGAATGAAGGCATTCCAGAAAGTGTAGTGTTAACCATTCTTTCAATTCTTCTTTCAGAAACATTACCTAGTTCAGAAACTGCAATTGCTAAGAAGTCAAATGGTTGTGCCATAAGTTCTCCGTGGAAGTTACCACCAGAAATTACCTTACCATCGTGAGTGATGATTGGGTTATCAGTTGCAGAGTTAAGTTCGATTTCAACTTTTTCTTTAACATATTCAAGAGTGTCTTTAGAAGCACCGTGAATTTGTGGCATACATCTAAATGTATAAGCATCTTGTACTCTAAGTTCAGCTGTGTGAGTAATATAAGTTGAACCTTCAAGAATATTTCTTAAGTTTTCAGCAGTCTTAAGTGATCCTGCGTGTGGTCTAATTGTGTGAAGTTCTTCCCAGAATGCGTCGATGATTCCTCTAGCAGATTCACAAGCCATAGCTCCAGCGATATCAGCAATCTTAGAAAGTTTAAGTGCATCGTAAGTTGCAAGTGCTCCAGTTGCTGTAAGAACTGTTGTACCGTTAATTAGTGCAAGACCTTCTTTAGCTGCAAGTGCGATTGGTTTTAAGCCAGCTTTTTCCATAGCTTCTTTACCTGGAAGAAGTTCGCCTTCATAGTAAGCTTTTCCTAGTCCAAGCATTGGAAGAACCATGTGTGCAAGTGGTGCTAAGTCACCAGAAGCTCCAAGAGATCCTTTTTCTGGAATAAATGGAACTACGTTTCTATTTAACATTTCAAGAAGTAATTCAATAGTAGAAAGTCTGATACCAGAAACACCCTTTAGAAGTGAGTTGATTCTAATAAGCATAACTCCTCTTACTTCATCTTCAGGAAGTGGGTTGCCAAATCCAGAAGCGTGAGTTCTAATAATGTTTTCTTCAAGTTGAACTGAATCTTCTTTAGAGATACTTACTCTTGATAGAGAACCAAAACCTGTGTTGATTCCATAAACAACTCTTTCTTCTTCAACAATTTCTTCAACGTATTCTCTTGATTTGTTTACATCAGCAATTGCCTTTTCATCAATTTCTACCTTAACATGGTCTCTACATACGGCTACTAATTGTTCAAGATCAAGATCGTTACCTGTTAATACTACTTTGTTCATAATTGTACTCCCTTTCTTTTAATACATTGCATCTTACTTACTAATTCAAAAGAAAATATTAAAGATGAAATATTAAGTCATCTTTTGAAAAAGTAGTTGCCAAAATTTCTTCATCTGCATGGTGAGTCCTTGCAAATGTTTTCTAAGTAGATTCTATTCTAAATATAAATCATTGTCAATAATTTTTGAGGAAATAAAACTCTATTCACTTAAAAAGTACAATCTTTTAATACGTTTTCTCAATAGTATGTTTCTCAGCTTGCATGTTATAATGTAACTTGTTATCTTTTTCCCACAAAAATTACTTTTAAATGTTTTTTATTAGGAAATACTTTAAATAAAATATGTTATTAGTTTTAATCTATATTTAAATTCTCATTAATAAAATCAAGAATAAAGTTTACATAAAAAATGACTTAGTCGCCTAAGTCATAAATTTCATATTAATCTTTCTTTATTAGTCCATAGATAATAAGTCCTATGGAAAGTATAAAGGCAATTTTTAATGTAAGGTCATCTTTAATATAATCAATTAAATGATTTTGATAAGAGGATGTCAACTTCAAGTCCAAAAGTGGCATGAAGTGAATGAATATTATCAATAAAACAGTCAATACCACGCCTGTAATTATATACTTGTCTCTAGATTTCATTTGTTTTCTCCTTTCTTACTATTAAATAGGCTCCCACAACTTTCTTTGCAGTCCCTTTTGATGTCTCCCTTCCATTTTTATGTATTTCAAAGTCATAGTGATTTATCTCAGGGAAAAGACTCAGGCTTGCAAAAGTTTTTCCTTCAACTTTTATCTCAAGATCCAAGTCAATTTTATTCTTCTTCTCCACATCAAAGCCCAAGGCATTGGAAATTATTTTTGCGTCAAGAGGAAGGTCTGCCATGTAGTAATTTCTTAAAATTCTTTCACCAATTTTAATTTCAGTTTCTTCATCCTTTTTATTGTCACATATTGACTCATAGACATCAGGTCCACTAAATTCTATTGCATCTTTAACTTCTGAAATATTTTCAATTGTATAAGCTTCTTTATTCTTTACTTCTTCTTTAGTTAAGTCATCATTATCAAGAAGTCTAATGTGTTTCATTTCTGAAATTTCATAGCCAAGACTCTCTTCCATTTGTTTCTTCTTATCACTTGTCACTTCTAAAATTTCAAAATTTTCCTTGGACTTACCTTGATTTAATTTTACTTCTTCTTGCTTACGAAATTTCGAACCTTCAGTATAGGACTTGTAGACAGTCCTTCCAAGAAAGACTAAGCTTAGGAATATAAAAGCAAAAAGAATAATTAAATTTTTCGTTAAGCACTTCATCGCACTCTCTCCTTAAAAGAATTATATCATAAAAAATAATTTCCCTTATTAGATTGCAATAAAAAATGACCTAGCCTCAACTAAGTCATTTGATCTAAATTTATAAAAGTTATTAAAGAACTTTTCCTAAGAAGTCTTTGGTCCTATCGTTTTGTGGGTTGCCAAAAATTTCTTCTGGGCTACCTTCTTCTACGACGTAGCCGCCATCCATAAAGATTATTCTGTCGCCAACTTCTCTTGCAAAACCCATCTCGTGAGTAACAACTACCATGGTCATTCCTTCCCTCGCAAGGTCCTTCATTATGTCAAGAACTTCTCCAACCATTTCTGGGTCAAGGGCTGATGTTGGTTCATCAAAGAGCATTACCTTTGGATTCATTGCAAGGGCTCTTGCAATTGCAATCCTTTGTTTTTGTCCACCTGATAAAGACTTTGGAAAGGCCTCTGCCTTGTCAGGAAGTCCAACTCTTGCAAGTAGTTCTCTTGCCTTTTCTTCTGCCTTAGCCTTTTCCATTTTCTTTACAAGTGTAGGAGCAAGAGTAATGTTATCCAAGATGTTTAAGTTGTTAAAGAGATTAAAGGATTGGAATACCATTCCCATATCTTCACGGACCTTATTTATGTCAATCTTCTTTGAAGTAATTTCTTCATTGTCTACAAAGATCTTGCCACTTGTTGGGCTTTCTAAAAGATTTAAGCATCTCAAAAAAGTTGACTTACCTGAACCTGATGGTCCAATTACAACTACAACCTCTCCATCTTTTATCTCTTGGTTTATTCCCTTTAGGACCTCAAGTTCTCCAAAGGATTTTGTAAGATTTTCTACCTTAATCATTTGCAAGTCTCCTTTCTAGACGTCCCATTGCCTTTGAAAGGCTGAAGGTCATAATGAAGTAGATGCAGGCTGTGAATATAAAGGGCCTTACTAGTTCAAAAGTTCCCGATGAAATACTTTTACCTGCATACATTAACTCTCCAACGCCAACTGTGTAAGTAATTGATGATTCCTTGATAAGTGTTATAAATTCGTTAACTAGGGCTGGCAAAATATTTTTTATTGCCTGTGGCATTATAATTTTTCTCATGGCTTGCTTTTCATTAAGTCCAAGAGACCTTGCAGCTTCCATTTGACCATAGTCAACTGAACTAATTCCGGATCTTATAATTTCTGCTATGTAGGCAGCAGAGTTTAAAGAAATAGAAAGTGCACACAAGAACATTGGTGCAGTCAAAAGTGTAAATTGTTCTGGAATAATTTTTTTAAGTCCAAAGTACACAATCATTATTTGCACAAGCATTGGTGTTCCTCTTACAATTTCTATATAAACACTTGATAAGATATTAAATATTTTTAATTTTGATATTTTCATTAGAGCAAGAATTACCCCAAGTGTGAAACCTAAAATGACGCCGATTATTGAAAGTTCAATAGTGGTTATGGCACCATTTAAGTAGGTCGGTAAGTACCTCTCTATGAAAGAAATTTGATTCATAATTCCCATTTTATCCCCTTAATTTTTTAAAAATAAAAATTCCCCACATTTAATGTAGGGAATATTTAATTATTTCATTGCCTCTTTGTTAGATAGTTCAATATACTCATCAAACCATTTGTCTACTTGGCCTGAATCTTTTAATCCTTTAACAACTTCGTTAACAGCTTTTGTTAAGTCGTCGTTTCCTTTTTTAACTGCTACTGCAAATCCACTGTCATCTGGAATGCCTAGGTCTTTTATAATAACTAGTCCGTCAGTGATTGAAGCAAATTGCTTAGCAGGTAGTTCTGATAAGAAAGCTGCATCAATGGACTTGTTCTTTAATTGTTCAATGATGACATTGTTAAGATCAAATCCCTTGCAATTGTTTCCAAATTTTTCTGTCGCAAACTTGTGTTGAAGTGTACCAAGTTGTGTACCAACAATTTTTCCTTTTAGGTCATCAAAAGTTTTATACTTGTCTTTGTTTTCTTCAGTTACAAGTAAAACTTGTTGTCCCTTTGAATATTCTTCAGAGAAGTCAACTTGTTTCTTTCTCTCTTCGTCAGCACCCATGCCTGCTATAACCATGTCAACATCGCCTGAGTTTAGAGAAGCAAGAAGTCCTTCAAAAGCCATATTCTTAACTTCAAGCTCAACTCCAAGTGAATCTGCAATGGACTGTGCAATTGCAATGTCAACACCTGTGAATTCTTCTTTACCAGATTGGAAGGATGTCCATTCCATTGGTGGGAAATCTGCTGAAGTTCCAAGAACTATTTTTCCCTTTTTCTTAATAGCGTCAACTGTTGGTCCAGTAGTTGTTATTTCAAACTTCACTGCTTCCTTAGCTTCTTCCTTAGCTTCCTCTTTTTTTCCACAACCGAATAATAAGAGGGCTGTCATTGCAACAAGTGCAATATTAAAAATTTTCCTTTTCATGATTTCCTCCCAATATAATTTAAAATAGCCTTCTAAAGCTTGTGCTTTAATTTTAAAAAACATTATAACGTAAAGACTTATGATTTTCAATGGCTTAAGACTACTTTATTAAATTAAAATTCTAATAGGTCACCTGCCGGCACTTCTTCTATTGGGTTAATATTTTCTTTTATAGTTCCTTTCTTATCCACTGGTTTAGGATTTTGCTTTTCTACTGGCTTGGCCTCTGCCTTCTTAGGTCTCGAGAATTGGTAAACTCCCCAGGATTCTAACTCTGCATCTGTCCCCAACCAAACTGGTGCTCCAACCTTCATCTTTGGAAAAATTTCATTTTCTATATCGTAGTTAAACATCCTTATACAACCATTGGAATAGTAGCCACCA
>QWCD01001283.1_pt1 | contig 10403 bp, 8 predicted proteins | sample 1972461 | NCBI WGS metagenome assembly QWCD01 (sample SAMN09866717, study PRJNA288562) | Human vaginal metagenome isolate term4_vaginal, whole genome shotgun... | isolation source: vagina | host: Homo sapiens | place: USA: California | reverse complement strand
AATTCTAAGCTGCATAAACAAAGATTTAAGCCTTTATGAGTATACTCCGCTTCAAATAAAACAAGCGGTTGTTGGATATGGCAGAGCGGATAAAAGACAAGTTCAAGAAACTGTCAAAACAATTTTAAAATTTAATGAAATACCTAAACCAGATGATGCAGCAGATGCAATTGCAGTGGCTTTATGTCATATTTTTGGTAGTAAATTTAAATATTTAAATGAAATGAAATAGGAGATAATATGTATTCGTATATTATTGGAGTTATAACAGAAGTTCATGAAAACTACATAGTATTAGAAAATAACAATATTGGTTATAAAATTTTCATAACTGATTTTTTTAGGGATAATGTTAGTGCTTTTGATGAATATAAAGTTTATACTGAATTCGTTGAAAGAGAAGATGCGAGCATATTATATGGTTTTTCATCTCAAAAAGAAAGAGAATTATTTAATTTATTAACAGATGTTACATCTATAGGTCCAAAATATGCAATGAATATATTATCAACGATGACTGTTGATGAATGTAAAACGGCTATTATAACAGATGATATTAAACTTTTGACACAAGCACCAGGCGTGGGTAAAAAAACTGCATCAAGAATTATTTTAGAACTAAAAGAAAAAATAGAAAAAGACTTTGTTCCATCAGAAAAGCCTGTTAATAAAGAAGTGAAAAGATCTAATGATTCAGAATTTGCAAGAGAGGCATTGTTACAGCTTGGTTATTTTAAAAACGATGTGGATGCATTTATTGAAAATACTGATATTTCTGGTTTATCTATTGAAGATATAATGAAAAAAGCAATGAAAAGTTTAGATAGTAGTAGGTAGGTGAGAAGATGGAAGATAAAAATGATAGAATTGTTGGAGCATCTTTTACGAAAATTGATGAAGACATTGACTTTAATTTAAGACCAAAATGGATGAGCGATTACATTGGTCAAGATAAAGTAAAAAAGAAACTATCTATATTTATTGAAGCTGCAAAGAATAGAAACGAACCATTAGATCACGCACTATTATATGGACCACCTGGACTTGGGAAAACTACATTAGCACATATTATAGCTAATGAAATGGGTGTTAATTTGAGAGTAACCAGTGGACCTGCCATAGAAAAGCCTTCTGATTTGGCTAGTATCCTCACAAATTTGCAAAAAGATGATGTTTTGTTTATAGATGAAATACATAGGATTAATCGATCGGTCGAAGAAATATTGTATCCTGCAATGGAAGATTATGCTCTAGATATCATTGTCGGAAAAGGTCCTTCAGCAAGAAGTTTAAGAATAGATTTGGAGAAATTTACACTTATTGGCGCTACGACAAGGTCTGGTCAATTGACAGGACCACTGCGTGATAGATTTGGTGTTCTATTAAATTTAGAATTATACGATATAGAAAGCTTGAAGAAAATAGTTACAAGATCTGCAGGGGTTTTGGGAATAGGGATTGATGAACAAGGAGCTATGGAAATAGCAAGACGAAGTAGAGGGACTCCAAGAATTGCTAATAGGCTCTTAAAAAGAGTAAGAGATTACGCTGAAGTAAGAGCAGATGGTACTATAACACAGGAAATAAGTAATCTTGGTTTAAATTTGTTGGAAGTTGATAAATGTGGACTAGATTATGTTGATAGAAAAATCATAATGACAATGATTAATAACTTTGATGGAGGTCCTGTTGGTGTGGATACAATTGCAGCGGCGACAGGTGAAGAAAGAATTACTATTGAAGATGTTTATGAACCATATTTGCTACAAATTGGATTTATCAATAGAACTTCAAGAGGAAGAATTGTCACAGATAAGGCATATAAGCATTTTAATATAGTTCGAAAGAGGTGATTTTATAAGATGAATACAGATGATTTTGATTACGAGTTAGATGAAAAATTTATAGCACAAACTCCATTAGATAAAAGAGATGAATCTAAACTAATGGTTATGGATAGATTTAATGGAAATACAGAAATTAAAAAGTTTTATAATATTATAGATTATTTAAATCCTGGCGATGTTTTAGTATGTAATAACACAAGAGTTATTCCCGCTAGACTTTTTGGACACAGACCAGAAAAAGAAGAAAAGATTGAGGTTTTACTTCTACAACAAACTGAGGATAAATGGGAATGTTTAGTAAAACCTGGAAAGAAAATGAAATTAAATCAAGTTATAGAGTTTTCTGACAGTGTAAGTGCTAAAGTTGTTGACATAACAGAAGATGGATCTAGAATTTTAAAATTTGAATATGAAGGAATATTCGAAGAGCGATTAGATGAACTGGGAAATATGCCTCTTCCTCCATATATAAAAGAAAAATTGAATGATAAGGAAAGATACCAAACAGTTTATTCAAAACACAGAGGTAGCGCAGCGGCTCCAACAGCAGGACTTCATTTCACCAATGAACTATTAGAAAAAATCAAAAACAAAGGAATTTATGTGGTTTTCTTAACATTACACGTAGGGTTAGGGACATTTAGGCCAGTTAAAGTTGACGATGTTAAAGATCATCACATGCATTCAGAATATTACACTATTAGTCAAGAAACTGTAGATATAATTAATCGACAAAAAAGCAAGGGTCACAATATTATAGCGGTAGGTACTACTAGCGTAAGAACTTTAGAGACTGTAACACACAATAATAATTCAAAATTAGTGGCTGAAAGTGGCTGGACAGATATTTTTATTTATCCGGGATTTGAATTTAATATCGTGGATAGCTTAATCACTAACTTCCATTTACCAAAGTCTACTTTAATGATGTTAGTCAGTGCTTTTTCTAAGAAGGAATATATTTTTGATGCTTACGAAAAAGCAAAACAAAATGATTTTAGATTTTTTAGCTTTGGAGATGCTATGTTTATAAATGGAGGAAGGAATGTTTAAATTTACACTAGAGAAAAAGTCTTCTCAATGCAAAGCAAGAACAGGAACAATAGAAACGAATCATGGTGTTATCAAAACACCTGTGTTTATGCCTGTAGGAACAAGAGCTACAGTAAAAGCAATGAACAATGATGAATTAAAATCAATTGGTTCACAAATTATTCTTTCGAACACATATCATTTATATTTGAAACCAGGGCAAGAAATTATAAGAAAAGCAGATGGCCTTCATAAATTTATGAATTGGGACAGACCAATTCTAACTGATAGTGGTGGATTTCAAGTTTTCAGTTTGAGTAAGACGAGAAAAATTACGGAAGAAGGAGTACAATTCAGAAGTCATATTGATGGATCAAAACATTTTATATCTCCAGAAAAATCAATGGAAATACAGAATGATTTAGGATCTGATATAATGATGGCTTTTGATGAATGCGTTCCTTATCCAGCAAGTTATGAATACACTGAAGATTCCATGAAAAGGACTTTAAGATGGCTTAAAAGATGCAAAGATTATCATAAAAACACTGACAGACAAAATCTTTTTGGGATAATTCAGGGTGGAATGTACAAAGATTTAAGAGAATATTCTGCAAAGAATACAATTGATTTTGACTTACCCGGATATGCTATCGGTGGATTATCAGTTGGGGAACCACGAGATTTGATGATTGAGTTATTAGATTTTACAACTGATTTTATGCCTGAGAACAAACCGAGATATCTAATGGGCGTTGGTACACCGGATTATTTATTTGAAGCTGTAGAACATGGAGTAGACATGTGCGATTGCGTTCTTCCTACAAGAATCGCTCGTAATGGAACCGCTCTAACTTCTAAAGGTAAATTGGTAGTAAAAAACGCAAAATACAAAGATGATTTTTCACCTCTTGATGAAAATTGCGATTGCTATGCCTGCAAAAATCATACTAGAGCATATATTAGACATTTGTTGAATGTAGATGAAATATTGGGAGCTAGATTATTGTCTATTCATAATTTGAGATTTTTAATTAAGATGATGGAAAATATTCGCAAATCAATAGAAGAAGATAGATACTTAGAATTTAAAGATGAATTCTATAGAAATTATGGTTATGATTATCACCAAAAATGTGATAATATTAAATAAGTAAATATTTAAGGAGGATTATTATGCCAAAAATGTTAGCATCGTTGTTGCCTTTGATTGCACTTTTTGCTGTAATGTATTTTTTAATGATTCGTCCACAACAAAAACAACAAAAGCAACTTATGGATATGAGAAACGCTATAAAAGTTGGAGACGAAGTAATTACAATTGGTGGAGTTAAAGGAACTATAGTTTCTGTAACTGATGATAGTGTTATATTAGAAACTTCATCACAAAAAACTAGACTTGAATTTGTTAGAAATGCAATTGCTTCAAATGTTAAAGCATCAAAAGTAACAGAAAATAAAAAAGAAGATAATGAAGTAAAATAAAAATTGATTTATAGTTCAAACTTAGCATTTGGGCTATAAATCCATTTTTTTATTTGGAGATAATGAATGAATAAATGGTTAATTAATAATAGAGGAAATAATTATAACGAAGTATCAAAAAAATATAATATTCATCCATTAATAGCAAAAATTTTGCTAAATAGAAATATCACTGATTTTGAAAAATTTTTAAATCCTAATGCAGAAAATTCATATCATAATCCTTTTTTAATGAAAGATATGGATAAAGCAGTAGATATAATTATTAGCACTATAGATCATAATGAAAAAATAAGAATAGTAGGAGATTATGATCAAGATGGAAATTCTTCTACTATGACTCTACTAGATGGACTTGGATATTTTACAGATAAAATCTCCTATGATATTCCTAATAGAATGACAGATGGATATGGCATTTCCTTTAGTATAATAGACAAATGTATCAATATAAAAAAAGGATATGGAATGCTACAGTGTGAAAATTTACTCCAATATGTAGCAATGGGAACAGTATGTGATATAGTCGATTTAAAAGATGAGAATAGGTATTTTGTTACAAAAGGTCTAGAAGAAATCAATAATACAGATAATTACGGTTTAAAATGCTTGATTAATATGACTGGAATTAAGAATTCAGTAAATGTCTACAGTTTAGGATTTATAATTGGTCCTTGTATCAATGCAGCAGGAAGATTGGATACTGCAAAACTAGGTGTTGAACTATTTAGAGATGAAAACATGGATAATGTTGAAGCATATGCAAAAATTTTAGTCGATCTTAATGAAAAAAGAAAGAAACTAACAGAAGATGGATTTAATAAAGCTGTCGAAATTATTGAAAATACCGCACTAAAAAACGACGATATTTTAATTTGCAATGTGGAAGGAATTCATGAAAGTGTTTGTGGAATCATAGCTGGAAGAATAAAAGAAAAATATAATAAACCAACTTTAATCTTAACGGAATCTGAAAATAAAAATTTACTAAAAGGATCTGGAAGAAGTATATCAGAATATGATATTTTTGAAGAGTTTGATGAGTTTAGAGATATGTTCGTATCTTTTGGAGGTCATCCTATGGCATGTGGATTATCAATTGAAAAAAATAAATTAGATGAGTTTAGAACTAAAGTTAATAAAAATAGCAAACTTACAGAAGAAGATTTTGTTAAAAAAATCTTGATAGACTCTAGCTTTTATATTGATAAAATTGATTTTGATTTGATAGAAGAAATTGGTAATTTGCGTCCATTTGGAAAAGATAATCCTAGGCCGATTTTAGGAGATAAGGATGTTGAAATTATATTTGCCAAAATGATAGGGAAGAATCAAAATGTATTAAAAATGAAATTACTAAAAAACAACAAAGCAATAGATGCAATTTTGTTTACGGATGCTATAGAAAAATATAACTATTTAATGGGAAAATTTGGTGAAAATGTATTAAAGGAACTTGAAAATAGTATTTCTTGTAATGCATATATAGATATTTTATACTATCCAGAAATTAATGATTTTAATAATGTCAAAAATATTCAATTAAATTTAATTGATTTAAGATAAATGTTAACAATAATGCTCATGTTATGGTATAATTATAACAAAATAATTATTAGGAGGTAGCTTTATGCATTATGAACAATCGGATTTACAAAGTTTGATAAAATCAATAAAATCTTATAATCCAAATACTGATGTAGATGAGATAACTAGGGCATATGGCTACATGGTTAGAGCTCATGAAGGTCAGTTTAGAAACTCTGGTGAGCCTTATGCAATTCATCCAATGGCAGTAGCCAAAATTTTGGCTTCATTAAACATGGATGATGCAACTATCATAGCCGGGTTATTTCACGACGTCGTGGAAGATACTGAAATAACTTATGAAGATTTAGAGTATTTATTTAGTAAAGAAATTGCTGACCTGGTCGATGGTGTAACAAAATTAAAACAAATTAAATTTAAAACAAAAAAGGACAATCAAGCCGAAAATTTAAAGAAAATGATTCTTGCTATGGCTAAGGATATCAGAGTAATTATTATCAAGTTATCAGATAGACTTCATAATATGAGAACTTTGGAATATATGACTCGTGAAAAGCAAATCGAAAAAGCTAACGAAGTATTAGAAATTTATGCACCACTTGCACATAGACTTGGGATGTCCACGATAAAATGGGAATTAGAAGATTTAAGCTTAAAATATTTAGAACCAAATATTTATCAAGATATTGTAAATAAAATCAACGAGACAAGACAACAAAGAGAATCGCAAATACAAAATATAATAAGACAATTTCAAAATGAACTAGAAAAATGCAATATTAAAGCAGAAATATTTGGAAGACCAAAAAGTATATTTTCGATTTATAAGAAAATGTACAAAAAACATTTGGCTTTTGAAGAAATTAAAGATTTGTCTGCAATTAGAGTTATCGTAAATAAAGAAAGTGAATGTTATGATGTATTGGGAATTGCTCATAGATTTTTCAGGCCAATCCCAAATACTTTCAAAGATTATATAGCAACACCAAAACCAAACATGTATCAATCATTGCATACTACGATATTAGCGCATGATGGAAGAACTTATGAGATTCAAATAAGAACTTGGGAAATGCATAAGACATCTGAGTATGGTATTGCTGCACATTGGAAATATAAAGAAGGAACTTCGAATAAAAAATCAAAATATGATAGCAAATTAGATTGATTTTGCGTATAGAGTTCACTCAGCAGTTGGAAATAAATGTGTAGGTGCTAAGGTAGACGGTAAAATAGTACCATTAACTTACAAACTAAAAACAGGAAATGTGGTAGAAATACTTACAAATCCAAACTCAGGTCCTTCAAAAGACTGGCTTAAAATCGTAAAGTCTTCTCAAGCAAAAACAAAAATTAAACAGTGGTTTAAAAAAGAGCAGAGAACAGAAAACATCGTTTTTGGACGAGATATGCTTGAAAAAGAAGTTGCGAAAATGGGATATAGTTTTAATGAATTACTAAAAAGAGATTGGCTTGAAGAAATTGCTAGTAAGCTAAGTTTTTCATCGTTAGATGATTTGTATGCAGCAATTGGATATGGGTCGACAAGAGTTACACAAGTAATTCCAAAACTAAAAGAGTATCATAAAGATTATTATGAAACAGATCAAGTTGTTAATAAACCAAATCATGTTGATTTTGTCAACGAGGAACCTAAGGAAAGTGGCGTTGTAATTGATGGTATTGACAATGTCGAAATAAAATTAGCTAAATGCTGTAATCCGATACCTGGTGATGAAATAGTAGGATATATTACTAGAGGTAGAGGAATAAGTGTTCATAGAAAAGATTGCTCTAATGTAAAGTCTATAGATGACAAAGACAGACTTATCCCGGTTAGATGGGGGAATAATTTATTAAATCGTAATTATCAAGTTGAACTTCAAATTATTTCTTTCAATAATGTTGGATATTTAGCAGCTATAACTAAAGTTATAAGTGAATGTAAATTAAACATCAAAACATTTAATACAAGAACTAATAAAGACAAAACAGTAACGATTAATATTATTTTAGAAATTAGTTCAAGCTCGGAAATAGATACTGTAATTGCAAGAATAAAAAACACAAAAGGAACTATAGATGTTTTTAGGGTGAATTCATAATGAAATTATTAGTTCAAAGAGTAAATGAAGCAAAAGTAGATATTAACGGTATAACAAAAAGCAAAATAAATGACGGATTTCTAGTACTTTTAGGAATTCATAAAGAAGATAATGAATCAGATATTGATTATTGTATTCGAAAACTTATTAACCTAAGAATATTTTCTGATGAAGACGATAAACTTAACCTTTCTATTAAAGACTTAAATTATGAAATATTGCTTGTATCTCAATTTACATTATATGCAAGTACAAGGAAAGGAAACAGACCTTCTTTTGATAAATGCGCAAAAGGAGAATTCGCTAAAAATTTATATGATAATTTTATAAAAAAGTTAAAATTAGAGAATGTACCTTTTCAAACTGGTGAATTTGGAGCAGATATGAAAGTATCACTTTCGAATGACGGACCGGTTACAATAATTATAGATAGTAGGAGTGAATAATGACATTAGATAAAATAGTTACTACAAAATATGGTGAAAATATGTACATTTTATCAGAAGATAACAAATGTTTCGTAGTAGATCCAGGTGCACAAGCTGATGATATTTGTGAGTATATAAAAAATCGTAATTTAGAAATACAATTTATATTAATTACACACGGTCATTTTGATCATATATTTGCAGCAGAAGAATTAAAAAATAAACTTAGTACAGTTATTTATGCCCCTGAAAAAGAAAAAGATTTACTAGAAGATCCTGAAAAAAACTATACAAGAAAAGTTGGGAATCCAATTACTCTAACTGCAGATTATTATGTAAAAGAAGGGGATACTATTGAGTTTAATGATTCAAAGATATCGGTTTTAGAAACTCCAGGTCATACTTATGGCTCTTGCTGTTATATATACAAAGATATAATGTTTTCTGGAGATATGTTGTTTAAAAACTCAATAGGTAGATATGATTTACCAACTGCAAGTTATGAAGACATTAAAAACAGCATCGAAAAATTAAAACTTTTAAATGATAATATAAAAGTATATCCAGGACATGGTCCAGAAACTAATATTTGTGACGAAAAAAAATACAATCCATATTTTAAATAAAATTAGGAGAATTATGAAAAATTTAGAAAAGAATTACAATCCAAAAGAATTTGAAGATAAAATATATAAAATCTGGGAAAATGAAGGTTACTTCAAAGGCATTATTGATAAAGACAAGAAACCATTTACGATAGTAATGCCTCCACCAAATGTAACAGGAAACTTACACCTTGGTCATGCATTGAATAATACAATCCAAGATATTTTAATAAGAAAAAATAGAATGGATGGATACAGTGCACTTTGGGTTCCGGGAACAGATCATGCTAGTATAGCAACTGAAGCTAAAGTTGTAAATAAATTAAAAGAAGAAGGAAAATCGAAAGAATCTCTAGGTAGAGATGGATTTTTGGAAGCATCCTGGGATTGGACACGTGAATATGGTGGTAATATTAAAAACCAATTAAAAAAATTGGGAGTATCTTGTGATTGGAGTAGAGAGGCATTTACTCTTGACGATAATTTAACTGAAGCAGTAGAAGAAGTATTCATTAAAATGTACAATGATGATTTGATATATCAAGGTGATAGAATTGTAAATTGGTGTCCAAATTGTCATACTGCTATAAGTGACATTGAAGTTATACACGAAGATGAATCGGGACATTTTTGGAATATAAGATATAAATTCAAAGATTCTGAAGATTATATTGTAATAGCAACTACTAGACCGGAAACACTATTGGGCGATTTAGCAGTTGCAGTTAATCCAGATGATGAAAGATACACTGATATTGTCGGAAAAACTTTGATATTACCATTAGTTAATAGAGAAATCAAAGTTATTGCTGATAGCTATGTTGATATGGAATTTGGAACCGGAATTGTTAAGATAACTCCTTCACACGATCCTAATGACTTTGAAGTTGGTGCAAGACACAATTTGGGACAATGTATTGTAATTGACGAAGATGCAAAAATTGTTGAAGGATATGGTAAATATTCTGGTTTAGACAGATATGAAGCTCGAAAATTAATTATAGAAGATTTGGAAAAAATCGGACAATTAGATTCAGTAAAAGATCATGAACATGCTGTTGGCCATTGTGAGAGATGTCATACTACGGTTGAACCATTAATTAGTAAACAATGGTTTGTTAAAATGGATAAACTCGCAAAATTAGCCTTAGATGCATATAAGAAAGAAGAAATTAGATTTATACCAAAAAGATTTGAAAAAGTTTATGTGAATTGGCTAGAAAATATACGAGATTGGTGTATATCTCGTCAATTATGGTGGGGACATAGACTTCCAGTTTATTATCATAATGAAACTGGAGAAGTAGTCGTTGCAAGAGAAAATCCTGATCCACAAAAATACACTCAAGATCC
>QWCD01000443.1_pt1 | contig 10405 bp, 9 predicted proteins | sample 1972461 | NCBI WGS metagenome assembly QWCD01 (sample SAMN09866717, study PRJNA288562) | Human vaginal metagenome isolate term4_vaginal, whole genome shotgun... | isolation source: vagina | host: Homo sapiens | place: USA: California | reverse complement strand
CCGACGGCAATCCGCACCCTCATCGTCCGAAAGGAACGCCAGATCGGCAAGCTCCGCGACGAGGTGGACCGGCTCAAGCTGATCCTGCCCGAACATGATACCGGAAAACCGGAAAACCGACACACCGGAATGACGGAACACAGGAATACCGGAACCGATGGAGACCGTTATACCAAAAACCGGAACACCAAGAAACCGAGACCGGCATGACGGAACGGGGCAAACGAAACAGCCTTGCATACCCCACATCTAAGTGTTGTGGCACCCATCGCCGCAACACTTAGATGTGGGGTATGCCGACCCCTGACACATAGCCAGCCACGTCGAAAATCAGGTCGACAACCCATTTTTTTCGTATAGACAACACCATGGTGCGCAGACGCCATAATCCTCCCGAAATCAGATAGTCCCCATTGTTGCCTGGCGGAAAACCACTACCGAGGTTTTCTCACTGGCGGCGAGTATCAACACGAACCGTGGAATGACGCCACATATACGCCACCAGTGCGCCGCACCTTGAGCGCAACCCACAGGGCAGATCAGAACAGGTCTCCTTGGACCATTCCATCTGGCACAGGCATCGGCTTNNNTGCGGAATTCCGAAAGTTCCGGAGTGTATGCCTGCTGTTCTTTCCATTCGCGGACGAGCTTTTGCCGCCAGCCTTTCGACGGAGGCCACGGCACGCCCCATTGGGCCAGTTGGGCTTTGGTCCAGCCGCCGGCGGGAGTGCGCCGCGCTTCGATTTCCGTCGGCGAGGGAATGCGCGTTTCAGACATGGAGCTCCTTCCTTAAACCAGTCCTCACAAGGTCGGACGACGCTCATGCGTCTCTGATACGGCATGGACATCACGCGCGCTATTCTGGGCAAGCCTTGCCCGCATCGATTCACCGAATCTATCAGCCAGGTCGGCCTTGTTATGGATGGAATGGTCGGGGTCCGGGCCCCGGCGCAGCCCCTCGACCAGTTCGATGAACGACTGTTCCTCCTGCTCCACGCAGTCGAGGAAAACGGAACAGAACGCCGCGGAATCGCCATCCACCTGCCAGGCCTCCAGACCGCGGGCATAGTCACGCTTGGCGTCATATTTAATCGCCACGGGACGATAACCGTGCTTCAGCAGCATGAAGTTGAGCAACTGGCGGCCGGTCCGCCCGTTGCCGTCCATGAACGGATGGATGTTCTCGAACATCGCATGGAATCCGGCCGCCTTGAGCAGCGGATGCGCGCCGCTCCCGTTCAGCACGTCGACCAGGACTTGCAGGTCGTCACGAATCTCCAGCGGGTCCGCGGTCTTGACTCGGGTGGCGGTGATCCGCGCCAAATAGCCATAAGGACGGAACGTGCCGCGGGCGAACGGCTGGAGATCCAATGCGGTCACCTCGTGTAGACGACGGATCAGCTCCTCGTTCAGCTTCCGCCCCTCCTTGGCATATTCGCGCACGTAGGCCATGCCGTCAGCGACCCCTCGCGCTGCGAACACGTATCTGGCCGGCGAGTCCGATGGGACGAACTCGCCCTCCAGCACCAGCGACGTGTCCTCCAGGGTCAGCGTGGACCCCTCGATGGCGTTCGAATTGTAGGTGTAGCGCACCAGCCAGTCGCGGTCGTAATCCGCCAACGCCATGTCCTCGACACCGTCCAACGGCTCCAGCGAGCGGGCCCGGTCCTTCAGCGCGTCGATCCTCCGCAGGCGTTCGGAAATCTCCCGTCCCCCTTCAAGGGCGTTCAGCTCGTCGGGAAGGGCCTGGATGTGCCGCGACAGCTCGGGATTGGCCATCATGCTCCTCTTTTCGTGTTCCGGTTGCAAAGTCCATTATTCCAGTAGTGATTCGTTGCGCTAGCGGTTCAGATGACGGCTCAACGCATCCGGTCCGGTTCCGACGCTTCTGGCATCCCCGTCCCGTTGTCCAAGGTTCTTCCACAACGTCTCGCCAAATCTGTCCATCAAATCCGTTTTATTGCGAATCGGGCCAGAAACACGAAGGACCTCACCTTCGCTGATTCTGCGGAGCATCCCGATACGCTTTACCAACTGTACCCGGATGGCGTCGAGGCGTTCGGGCGCGAACATGCGCATGCGCGACAACTCGTGCGCCACCTCGTCGGGCCAGCCCGACAGAGCATCCAGATCGAACCGGCCCCAATCCTCCACCAGTTTGAGCTGCCGCAAGGCCGAGGGGCGGCCGGTCGCCGAATAGAACGGCTTGGCGAACCAGTCGCGGTCGTCCACATCGAGCTCGCCGCTCCACAGGCTCGCGCCGGTGTCGTAGATCGGGGCCGGACGGACCGCAAGGGTCTCGATGTTCCGGATCAGACCGAAGTTGTTGTAATGCCTATCTGTATTGCGCATGAGGTAGTCGACCACGAGCCAATCGTCCGTGGTGTCACGAACCGCCCGTTCGTCTGCGCCGAAGCCGACGGCGGCGCGGATCCACTGGTCATGCGAGTTGAGGCCGTTGACGGCCTTGACGGATTGGAGCACCTGCCAGGCGGAGACCAGCTCCTCATGATTGGAGAGCATGTCCGCGCATGTGGACACCAGACGGTTGCCGTTGCGTGCCAGGGAATACCGGACGGCCGGAACGCCCAATCGCATGCAGAGCCTCGAGGCGATGACCTCGTTCATGGGCTCCTGGCCAGTACGGCCCGACTTGACGAGCAGTCTCCTGCCGGTGGCCCTGTCGATCGTCCAGCGTTTGGGAAGATCGCCGCCAGTGGACACGTCGGGGACGTTGAGGCTGATGTCATGGGACGACGAGTACGAGGTGAGCAGGATCTCGCCCAGCGCCTCGTCGAAGGGATTGTCGAAGAAGTTGACGTCCTTCCATTCGACCGGGTCATCCTCACGTCTGACCCAGTACTGGTCCGACAGGCTCAAACCGTAGGTCCGGTCGAGCAGCTCCCCGGTCGATGCCGCGCCAAGCGATTCGAGCACGCGGCGGATGCCGTCGCGGGTGGAGGGGATGGCGCGGGACCTCCACCATTCGTCGATCCTCTTGGCATACAGCGCGCTCTTGCCGTGCGTGGTGAACTCCAGGGGCAGACGATCATGGTCAAGGACCTCGCCAGAGGAGCACGCGCGACCGGACTCGGGATCGTATTCGAACGCAAGGACCGGATGGTCCCCGCACATGATCAGCTTGCGTGGCATGATTCCGCTCCCTCAAAACTTGGTCTTTAAAGATTCTACAGGCACGAATTACGCGCGAGACGGCGTCCCGTTTCATGACGCGGTGCATGGATATGGACCACTTCCGCAAATCGCAAGCCTCGGCGATGATGCCGACAACTGATACGGTAGTCATATTGGTTTCCCAAAGGTAAAGAGGCATGACCATGGGATTGTTCGACTTCGCTAAGAACTCTTTGGGTGACGTGCCGTCCGGCTTCGGCGGTCGGAGCGATATCGCCAACCATCTTTTCAACGACCGATGAAAAGGCTCCGGTTGAAGGCTATGGCATGATGACACGAGCGCGGGGACATTTATGACCGAAGGATACTCACATAAAGCGGCACACATCGTTGAGCATATCATTCTCGCAATCGCGCTGATCTGGGCTGGAGGCTGCACTCTCATATGGATGCAAACGGATATGTCGCATCGCATCGTGAACGCGAAATCCGCTGACGGCACCTGCGAAGTGACCATCAGCGAACTCGGCTCGCCCATATTCTTCGGCCCAAGCAGCATCACGGTCAAAGTCTCTTGGGACACCGATCCCGGTGTTATCGGTTCCGAGAACGTCACGGAAATCAAAACGGATCTGCACAACGACGGCAAATCATTAGGCTCGGGCAACTTCACCGTCACCTGGCACGGCAACATCCCGACCGTCACCACCCATGGCGAGGAACAGCCGGACCAAAGCTACACATTCAACTGGAAATAACCGCTCCGAACATTATGTCTCTCCCGAGAGTAGTCCTCACAACCGGGCAGGTCCCACAAGGAGCATAGCTCATGCACCCACCGTCCGGTCTCAAGCCCATGAGACACTTAAGACCATGACTACCGTAATCATGCGCACCTCTGAGGGCGATATCACCATCGACCTGTTCGACGACAAGGCCCCGAACACCGTGGCCAACTTCCTGGGCCTCGCCACCGGCGAGAAGGAATGGGCCGACCCGTACACCGGTCAGCCTTCCCACGGCAAGTTCTACAACGGTCTGACCTTCCACCGCATCATCAAGCAGTTCATGATTCAGGGTGGTTGCCCGCTCGGCACCGGCACCGGCGGCCCTGGCTACGAGTTCGACGATGAGATCGATCCGAGCCTGAAGTTCGACAAGCCGTATCTGCTGGCCATGGCCAACGCTGGTCTGCGCCGCGGTATGGACGGCAAGGTGCACGGCACCAACGGCTCCCAGTTCTTCATCACCACCGTGCCGACCCCGTGGTTGGATGGCCACCACACTATCTTCGGTGAAGTTGCTGATGACGCTTCCAAGAAGGTTGTCGACAAGCTCGAGGCCGTCGAAACCGATCCGATGGATCGCCCGCTCGAGCCGGCCGTGATCCTCTCCGTGGACGTGGCTGAGTAAGACCCACCACAACCGACAACAAAGCCCTCTGATCGATTCCAATCAGAGGGCTTACTCGTTCTTGGCTCCCCTCTGGAGGGGAGCCAGAGTACGGTACGGACTACTTCATCTTGCGCATACGCGGCTCAGCGGACTCCTTGGCACCGGTCAGACGGTACACGTCAAACACGCCATCGATTTTGCGCACGGCGGCCAGCAACGTGTTGAGGTGCTGCGGATCGGCCATTTCGAAGCTGAACTGGCTGGTGGCCACACGGTCGGAACCCGTGGCGATCGTTCCGGAGATGATATTCACGCCATGATCGGACAGCACGCGTGTCACGTCGGACAACAGGTTGCGACGATCCAAGGCCTCGACCTGGATCTTGACCATGAACAGACCTTTGGTGCTGGTCCATTCGACCTCGACCACGCGCTCGGGCTGCTTGTTCTTCAGATCGATCATGTTCTGGCAATCGGTACGATGCACGGACACGCCCTGATTACGGGTGATGAAGCCGATGATCTGATCTCCCGGCACCGGCATGCAGCAACGAGCCAATTTGACCCACACGTCGCCCACGCCCTTGACGGACACTCCGGTAGAGCTGCTGGAGCTCTTACGCTCAACAGGCTTCAGAGGCAGGGCTTCCTGCTCGACTTCCTCATCGACCTCGTCGGCCCCGGCATCCTTGACCAGATGCGAGATGACGTTCTGCGTGGAGATCTGCCCATCACCGATGGCGGCGAACACAGCGTCGGCGTTCGGGAAATTGAGGTCGTCGGCCACACCGATCAGTGCCTCGGTGGTCAGCAGCGCATTGACCGGCAGGTTACGCTTGCGCATAGCGCGGGTCAGTTCGTCGCGGCCTTCCTCAATGGCCTCGGTACGACGTTCCTTCGAGAACCATTGGCGGATCTTGTTTCGTGCCTTCGGGCTCTTGACGAAGCTCAGCCAGTCGCGCGAAGGACCGGCAGTATCGGACTTGGAAGTCAGGATCTCCACCGTATCGCCGTTATCAAGCGTGGTGTCGAGCGGCACCAAACGCCCGTTGACACGCGCGCCCATGGTGCGGTGGCCCACTTCGGTATGCACGGCATAGGCGAAATCAACCGGTGTGGCATGAGCCGGCAAGGAGACGATCTTGCCCTTCGGCGTGAACACATAGACCTCGGACGAGCCAAGATCCTCTTTCAAAGAGCCCAAGAATTCGTTGGAATCCGGGGTTTCGCTGGTCCAATCGGCGAGCTGCTGAATCCACTTGAGGTTATCGGCCTCGGACAGCTCCTGATTGTTCACATCGCGCTTGCGGTCGGACTTGTCTGGCGAGCTCAGGGCACGACCGGCCTGGCCGTTCTCCTTGTACTTCCAGTGCGCGGCGATACCGAATTCGGCACGACGGTGCATGTCCCACGTACGGATCTGGATTTCGACCGGCTTACCGCCGGGGCCGACCACCGTGGTGTGCAACGACTGGTACATGTTGAGCTTCGGCATGGCGATGTAATCCTTGAACCGGCCGGGAACCGGATTCCACCGCGCATGCACGGCACCAAGCGCCGCATAGCAGTCCTGAATGGTATCGACGATGATACGTGCACCTACCAGATCGTAGATGTTCGCGAAATCATGGCCGCGCACGATCATCTTCTGGTAGATGGAGAAGTAGTCCTTCGGGCGTCCGGTGACGTATGCCTTGATGTTCTGCTCGTCCAGATCCTCGTTGATTTCGGCCAGAATCTGCTTCAAGTACACGTCACGCTGGCCAGCCCGACGAGCCACCAACACCACGATCTCGTTGTAAATCTTCGGGTAGAGCACCTTGAAGCTCAGTTCCTCGAGCTCCGTCTTGATGGCGTTCATACCCAGACGGTTGGCCAGCGGCGCATACACGTCGAGGGTTTCGCGCGCCTTCTTCTGGGCGGAGGTGGTCTTCACGTATCGCCAAGTGCGGGCGTTGTGCACACGATCGGCGAGCTTGACCACCAAGGTGCGCACGTCACGGCTCATGGCCACCACAAGCTTGCGGATGGTTTCGGCCTGGGCCGAGTCTCCCACTTCGAGCTGGCTCAACTTGGTGACGCCGTCAACCAGACCTGCCACAGTATCGCCGAACTCGGCACGGCACTGATCCAGTGTGTAGTCCGTGTCCTCCACAGTGTCATGCAGCAGACCGGCCGCCACCACGATCGGACCCATGCCCAGATCGGCAAGAATCTGGGAAACGGCCAGCGGATGGATGATGTACGGCTCGCCGGACTTGCGGCGCTGAACGGAATGCTGGATGACGGCACGCTGATAGGCGCGATCGAGGATGGACAAATCCTCTCCAGGGTGATGAGCCTTGCACACCTGCTTGATTGGTTCAAGCGGATTAAGCGGATCAGCACTGATCTCGCATCCCAGCTTGCGGGCGGCATACTGCTCGCCATCGATCTCCGACATGCCAGTCACCTCCCTCATATGACACTCATTGTAGCCGTGTATCGGGGTTGACTGCGTGTTGGCAATCGCATCCAGACCCCGCCTACGGTTAAATCAGGACGCCACTCCCGTGGATCCGAATCCCCGTTCCGCCCTGTCTGAGCCGGGCAAGGTCTCGGCGGGGATGAATCGGGCTTCGACATAGCGCTGGATGACCATCTGGGCGATGCGGTCGCCCGGGTGGAAGACGGCGGTATGCTCCGGGTCGAGATTGATCAGCGGCACTTTGATCTCGCCACGATATCCGGCATCGACGGTGCCGGGCGCATTGAGCACGGTGACGCCTTGCTTGGCGGCAAGGCCGGAGCGCGGATGGACCAGCGCCACATATCCTGCGGGCAGGGCTATAGCCACACCGGTGGGAACCAGTGCACGCTCAAACGGTTTCAGGGTCACGTCAACGGTGGTGATCAGGTCGGCGCCGGCGTCGCCCGCATGGGCGTAATGCAGCCGGGCCGGGTGCTCGGGATCAAGGCTTTTGACCAGGACCTCGGTGGACTCAGGCTCGTTGTAGGTCTCGTCAAACGCCATCAGGCGGCGCACTCCTCACACACCGGCTGGCCATCCTCGTCGGTGTAGGCGAGCTGGCTGCGGTGCTTGACCAGGAAGCACTGGGAGCAGATGAACTCGTCACCCTGCATGGGGATAACGGTCACCGAAGAGTCCTCGTTGCTCAGATCGGCACCCGGCAGTTCGTAATCCTCGGCAATGGCGTTCTCATCATCGTCGATGTCGCTCGAGGTATTCTGCGCGGACTTTCCCAGAGCCTGCAGCGATTCCTCGTCCTCGTCCTTGTTACGGGGGGAATCATAATCCTGAGCCATTATGGTCCTTTCGTCGTCTACCGTTGGCGTTCGCGCGGTTTCGCCGCGTTGTACTCGCCCATAGGATACATGATTTGAAATACTTGTAAAGTTCGACACGTGGGGCATACTGGGAATAAGTAATGTCTTTGCGACGGAAAGTGGTGTGCATATGCCTAAGGATCGGCTCGAGAAGGCCCGTTTCGAGCGCGTAAGCGAAACGGGGGACCTCGTATTCTCCTTGGGAGGCCGTCAGTTCGCCGTCAGCTTGGACGACACGCTCGAACGGGCGATTCTCGAGGCCAAGCAGATTCGCAGCGAACAGCAGCAGCCGGAACAGCCCCATGAGCAGTCCACACTTCCCATCTCGCAGATCCAGTCGCTGATTCGTGCGGGCGCCGACCCGTCCCGCGTGGCGGAACGCTACGGACTGAGCACAACGCTGGTACGGCGTTTCTCCGCCGCGGTGGAAACCGAAAAACAGTATGCGATCGAACAGTTCCTGACGGTGCCCGCTCCGAAGGACAGCAAGGTGCGCACCATCAATGAGCTGGTCGAACGCACTTTGGCGGCGGCGTCCATCGGCATGGAGTCGGTGACCTGGAAATCCACCCGCCGTGGGCTGGAACCATGGCATATCGTGGCGATTTTCACTTCCGCCGGACGTGAGATCCACGCCGAATGGACCTGGAACATGCATGACAATTCCGTGGTCTGCCTGAACAATGCCGCACGCAAGCTGCTCGGCGAGCAGAATCCGAGGACCGAGAACGCAGGCGGCGCAAAGGCTTCGCCAGAACCTGCGCTGCCGGGCGATTCCGTCCGTTCGGCGCGTATCGAGCGTGCCGTGTCTGCATGGGCCGCGCCAAAGCCGTCTGCTCCGCAGACCCGTCCGGCGTCCTCGAATCCGGTGACCTCCACCGGCTCGATGCCTCCGATCGATCTCTCCGCCTCCGGGTCCATGCCGCCGGTCAAGCTTTCCGCACCGGTTTCGACCGGTGCCGCGAGTACGCAGACGCCGCCCGATAACGGCCGGATTCCGGCTGCCCAATCCGATGCCCCGGTCCATGACGAAGTCACCTCCGATTCCGGTGCGGCGCCAGTGGAAACCGGCAAAGCCGCAAAAAAGGAACAGACCGCAGCACCCGCCAAAGCAGCTCCGGCGGAACCCGCTGCGAAGCCGTCCAGAAGGAAGTCGGGACGCTCGGCGGTGCCCAGCTGGGATGAGATTCTGTTCGGCGACTGATTATTCGCTATATCTGGCATAGCCGGATATAGCCGCCTGACGATACGACTCTTTTCCCCGGAATCATATGACTATGCCATGTCGATATCGGTCAGACGATATCGGTCAGGCGACGTCAATCAAACAGGGAATATCCATCTCCATCATCGTCTGCGACCCATGCACGCTAGGCAAATGGGTGGCCTTATCCCCCTGAGTACGCGAATCCACGAATGTGGCCGCGCCGGCAGCCTGTACCATCACGTCGCCGAGGATCGGCCGAATACGTTCCGATACAGGGCCGAACAGCCCATCGGCACATGCCTGTTCCTTGGTACGCACCAACGCCGCGTCCCCCAAGCGGTCACGCCAGCGATCGGCTATGGCGTCCGGTGATTCGCCGGGTTCGGCGTACAGCATCAGAGAGCGCGGCTCTCCCCCCACCAGTTCCACGCCATGGATCAGCGAAGGCTCCGTCGCGATGTCGAGCCGCTGATCCATGTCGGTCTGCACCATGCCATGGTCGGCGATGATGACGATCAAGGTGCCGGCTGACGCGCTACGTTTCAATAATGCAAGCTGTGCGTCGATGTGTTCGAAAGCCGCCACCCAATGCTCGGAATCCCAGCCGTAATTGTGCCCCACCTTGTCCGCGTCACGGATATACAGATAGGTCAGGCCGGGCCTCCTGGCGGCGCATGCTGCGGCGAGCACGCGATCACGCGGGGTGACATTGGCCTGATAATCAGTGCCGCGCAAGGCCGCCTCGGTCAGTGGAGAGCCGGCAAATTTGGGCAGTCCGGAACTGGTGACGCGCACCTCCTGACGGCGAAGCTTCTCGAACACGGTCTGTTCACGTTGCAAATCATGAGGATCGACCATGGGAGGGGTGGTGCTTCTTGGATTGACGGGTTTGGGCGCCAGTGCATCCTTGAATTGGATGAGTTGGATGAGCTTGTGGTTGTTCGGCTCCAGCTGCGTGTATCCGGCCATACCGGTCAATCCCGGGCAGGTGCCGGTGCCGAACGTGGCCATGGCGGCCACGGTGGTGCTGGGCGCGCAGGTCGCGATGGGACGCTGGTTGGCGCTCTCGTTCATCAGCGAGCGCAGGTAGGGTGCATGGCCGAGGCGCATGGCGAGATTCCAGTAGCCAAGTCCGTCCACGAGCACCACGATGGCCGATGTGGCGTCAGGCAGCCCGAGGGCTTTTTTGCAGGCTTGGGGATCGGTGTGAACCTTGGTCGAGATCGGATGACCAATGGCGGCGGAAAGAGCCGGCAATACGGCGGAAAGGTGCAGCGCTCCCCCACGGCCCGCAGCTGTGTCCCCATAAGTCACTGTGGGCACCAACCGCAGCAATTCGTC
>QWCD01000461.1_pt1 | contig 10410 bp, 6 predicted proteins | sample 1972461 | NCBI WGS metagenome assembly QWCD01 (sample SAMN09866717, study PRJNA288562) | Human vaginal metagenome isolate term4_vaginal, whole genome shotgun... | isolation source: vagina | host: Homo sapiens | place: USA: California | reverse complement strand
AAAGTCGTGGGCCTTGGTCCTCTTTGCTACTGCGAGGGTTTTATCCATGTCCACATCTTCCACAGAGTAATTTATATTTTCAGCAATTGTTCCTGTAAATAGGTGGGTATCTTGGAGGACCATGCCAAGTGAGGAACGAAGGTGATCTTTTCTTATCCTTCTTATGTCTATGCCATCAAAGGTGATTTCTCCACTGTCGATTTCATAAAACCTATTTATGAGGTTGGTAATAGTTGTCTTGCCGGCACCTGTTGCCCCAACAAAGGCAACCTTTTGGCCTGGTTTTGCATAGAGATTTATATTTTTTAGGATTTTATTTTTTCCATCGTAGGAGAAGTCAACATCCTTAAAGCGGATGTCTCCCAAGAGTTCTCTGTACTCATCAGTCTTTAGGTCATGCCAATAATATTTTTCTTTTCCATCAACAACTTTTACAACTTTTTCAACTTCGCCAGAGTAGTCTTCTGGTTCAACTTCAAGGAAGTCAAAAATTCTTCTGGCACCTGCTATGGCAAGGACCACAGAGTTTATGTTGCCACCAATTTGTCCCATGGGACCTGTAAGAGTCCTTGAAAGTTGTAGGAAGGAAGCCACAACTCCAACTGTTATACCAAAGCCACCATGAACTGCCATGAGGCCACCAATTAATGCAAACAAAATATATTGGAAGTTTCCAATTCCAAAAATTATTGGGAAGAGGAAGAGGCCCAGCCTATTGGCTATCATGGTGTTTTCCATGAGCTCTTCGTTAATTAGCCTAAAGTCTTCTCTTGAAGCTTCCTCGTGGTTGAAGACCTTGACAACTCTTAGGCCGTCAATCATCTCTTCGATGTAGCCATTAGTCTTGGCAAGAGATTTTTGCTGGTTCAAGAAGAAGTGAGAGGACTTACCACCAATTGTATTCATGGTAAAAATCATAAGTCCCACTGTCAAAATTATTATTAGTGACAAGAATCATTTCCCCAAGAGCCCTGACATCATTTGTGTAGTAGGACATTATGTCTCCGTGACTATTCCCATCAAAGTAGGAGACAGGTAGGGCCTGCATCTTCTTAAACATAGTCTTTCTCATTTCCCCAAGAGTTGTTTCAGATATTGCAACCATTAGTCTTGAGTAGGTGAAGGAGCAGATAACTCCAATTGCCAAAAATATTCCCATCTTAATTAGCATGGATAACAAGTTAGAGAAGTCCGGGTTTGAACTATTTACCAAGGGCATAATGTAGTCGTCAATTAAAAACCTCATGAAAAGTGACACAGAAATTGTGGCAAGAGATGAAATTATTACCATGAGGACAACTCCTAGGAGCTTAAACTTATGCCTTTTAAAGATAAAGGAGAATAATTTTTTTGCTGCCGCCTTATTTTCTGGAGATGTAATTTTTGTCTTATTCTTCTGCATCAAAATCACCGTCACTTTCTTGAGTTTCGTTAATTTCCCTATAGATGGGACTCTTTTCTATAAGTTTTTCATGTCTTCCAATAGATTCAATTTCTCCAAGGTCAAGGACTAGGGTGTAGTCAGTGTTCCTTAGGGACTTGATCTTTTGTGAAATTAGAATCTTTGTCATATCTGGTCTTAATTTATTCAAGGAAGAAATTATTTTCTCTTCAGTCTTGTTGTCGAGGGCAGAAGTTGAGTCGTCCATAATTAAAATCTTTGGATTCTTTAGGATTGACCTTGCAATAGAAATTCTTTGCTTTTGACCACCAGAGAAGTTAGTCCCACCCCTTTGGACCTTCATGTCCAGGTCTTTTTCAGGGTCAATGAAGTCATCACAAGAAGCAATGTAGAGGGCTTCTTTTAGTTCTTCATCAGTAAGGTCGTCGCCAGCCCACTTTAGATTTTCACGTAGGGTTCCAGTGAAGAGTTGGTTTTTTTGTAGGACCACAGAGACTTGGTCACGAAGGGCAGGAAGGTCATAGTCGCGAAGGTCTTCTCCTCCAACATAGACAGTCCCACTTGTGGGATCAAAGAGTCTTGCAATTAGGCTAATAAGAGTTGACTTACCAGAACCTGTTGGCCCAATCATCCCCACATAGTCGCCAGAATTTATCTTTAGATTGATATTTTTTAGGACAGACTTGTCTAGGTCGCCAGAGTAGGAGAAAAAGACATCGTCAAAGATAATTTCTCCATTCTTTACTTCCTTAATAGGGTCATCTGGGCTAACAATAGAAGGTCTAGTTGCAATAACTTCGTTGATACGTCTTATGGAGTTTCTCGCAATTGTAATTTGTATGAGAATCATTGACAACATTAGAAGTGAAATTTGAATTTGAATTGCGTAAGTCACAAGACCAGTAAGGGCTCCAGTTGTCATATTGCCAGCCACAATGAAGTGACTTCCCAACCAAGCAATTAAAATTGCCATGAGATAGGTTGAAAAATTCATAAGTGGGTTTGCAAAGGCAAGGAGCTTGGAAGCCTTGATGTAATTATTTTGAAGGTCGTCAGAAACTTCATTAAACTTTTTGATTTCCTTATCTTCTTTTACAAAGGACTTAACCACGCGAATGGCAGATAAGTTTTCCGACACGTCGGTGTTAAGCCTGTCTGTAATTTTAAAAACTTTTTCAAAAATTGGATAGGCTCCCTTTATAATAAGTCCCATCCCAATGCCAATGAGGGGAATAATAATTACAAAAGTTGGTGCCAGGTCCTTTGAAAGTCTAAAGGACATGATAAAGCAAAAGATAAGGGTAAGGGGTGAACGAATTGCCATCCTTATAGTCATTTGGAAGGCCATTTGCACAGCTTGGACATCAGTTGTCATACGAGTTATAAGAGAACCTGACTTAAACTTTTCCATGTTCTCAAAGGAAAAGTCTGTTATGTTTTTAAACATAGATGCCCTCATGTTTTTGGCAAGACCACTTGATGCCTTTGTGGCAAGATAGCCCGAGATCACTCCTGTGGCAAGGGAGATTCCTGCTGCTATAAATAAAATTATTCCGTATCTAATTATATTATGAGAGGAATTTATCAAGATCCCCTGGTCTATTATCTTTGTCATGAAGAAGGGGATTGATGCATTCATCAAGACCTCTAGCAAAACAAAAAAAGGCGAGAGCACTGCATACTTTTTATACTCGCCTAGGTTATCGAAAACTACTTTTAACATATAACACTTCCTAATACATATTTAACATTAAACAATTACCCAAAAATTAAAAGCTAAAGCTAAATTAAAAATTTAAACTTAAAATTTTTAAGAAACTCTTATTAATTTGTAATTATTAGAATTTTGTAATAATATATAAGTAACAAACAAATGGAGGGATAACATGACAGACAATAAAAAAGAAAAAGATTTAATTGAAAACTCAAAAACTCTTTCTGATGCAAAGAAGAAAGAAATGAAAGCTAACATGGACCAACAAAAAGAAATCAAACCTGAAGATAGACCAGATTCTGACCTATATGCAAAGACTGAAGGACAAGATCCTGAAACAGGAATCGAAATTCCAACAGATGAATCAGTTGAAGAAGCTAAAGAATGGGTTGACAACGAAAACAGAATGTAATTTCATGGCCTAGTGATAGGCCTTTTTTTGTAAAAAATTATAGGAGTTTTAATGGATAGCAAATTTTTAAACTGGCTCCTTGGCATAAGGAACGAAGTCTTAAATAGGTATATGATTGCCATAACCCACCTGGGAACTGGGGGAGCAATTTGGCTTTTTACAGTTTACATCCTCTTCTACCTGGGTTTTAGGATTGAGAGCATAAATGTAATACTTGCCCTAATCTTTAACGGCATAGTTTGCAATCTTTTATTAAAAAATATTTTAAAGAGAAAGAGACCCTCTTGGATAACAAAGGTGGAACTCCTTATAAAGGATCCCACAGACTTTTCTTTTCCATCAGGTCACGCATCATCATCCTTTGCTGCAGCATTAACAATTTACTTCTACTTCAGGGGGATGGGGATCTTCTTCCTTGTGATAGCAGCCCTAATTGCCTTCTCAAGGATCTATCACTTCGTTCACTATCCCAGCGACGTAATCATAGGGGCAATTATTGGAATATTTATCGCCCTTGCTACAAAAAACTATTACGACAAATTTTTATTAGACTTTATGCAAGTAAATCTACCCTTCTTATTTGGACCTCTTCCTAAGGTCTGAGAAAAAGCCAGTGATTAAGCTTGCACATTCTCTTTCCAAGATACCATACTCATAATTAATCCTGTGATTAGTTATGAGTTTTTCTATTTTTTGGTGAGAAACCACAGCGCCAAACCTCTTGTTGCGAGCTCCAAAATATAAATTTTTTATGCGAGCATTTAAAATTGCACCAACACACATTAGGCAGGGCTCAAGAGTAACGTAGATGTCGCAGCCTTCAAGATGATAAGAATTTAGGTGCCTTGCTGCCATAGATATTGCCATTATCTCTGCGTGGGCTGTGGGATTCTTTAAGTCCTCTTTTTTATTGTAACCATATCCAATTATTTTATTATTTTTAACAACGACGCATCCAATGGGCACGTCATCTGATAAGAGAGACCTGCGACCATAGCGGATGGCCTCTTTCATAAACTTAATTTCCATAAAATTATTATATCAAATTAAAGAAAAATTTAAGTCGCTTGTAGTTAGATTTATTCCAATAAAATAATATATGAAAAATTAAGCCTATGTTATAATATTAAAAGTAATAATATTTTCTTAAAAATAAAGATATAAAGGAAATTATATTTAAAAACTTAGCAAAAAAAGATTTAGAATATTTATTCGAAATAAAATTATTTTTGAAATATAAGAGCTGGAAACCAGCAGGAGGGACAAATGACTTTTAAAATAATATCCGACTCCTCATGTGATTTAGATAAAGAAACTTTAAAAAACTTAGACGTAAAAGTTTTGAGAATAAAGGGAACTGATGAAAAGGGCGAAGACCTTCCAGAGGACCTTACTAACAAAGAAATCTATAAGAGGATGAGAGAGGGCGCATTTTTTAAGACAAGCCAGTTAACTTATTACGACTACTTCAAGGAGTTTGAAGAATCTGCAAAGGAAGGCAAAGACATCATTGCCCTAACTCTATCTTCAGGCCTAAGTGGTACCTATCAAAATGCCTGCATGGCAAAAAAAGAAATTGAAGAAAAGTATGACATTAGAGTTGAAGTAGTGGATTCACTTGCAGCTTCAGTTGGCTTCGGACAAATTACTTATTTTGCTGGACTAGCTGCCAAAAATGGAGCGACTTATGAAGAAGTCCTAGACCTACTTAAATTTTTGGTGGAAAAAACTAAGCACATCTTCACAGTTTACGATCTAAAATATCTTTACGAGGGTGGAAGGGTTTCAAAGACCAAGGCAAAAATCTCAAGCGTCTTAAATATTCTTCCAATACTAGAAGTAGACGAAGAGGGAAAACTCTTTGTATCAGAAATGGTTCGTGGCAAGAACAAGTCATACAAGAAGATGATGGAAATGATAGAAGAAAGAACCACATCAGATGGATTTGATACTGTCTTTCCAGTATATGCTGATGACATAAAAGTCCTTGATCCACTTATAAAAAAATTAGAAGAGAGGGGACACAATAAGTTTCTGCCTCTTGAAATAGGACAAACTATAGCAGCCCATGTGGGACCAGACATCTTTGGCCTAGCCTACCTTTCTGAAAACATACCAGGGGAATTTAAAAAGTATTTAGATTGATTATTTTTAAAATATAAAAATAAAAAAAGACGAGGAAAACATTTAGAAATCCTCGTCTTTAATTTTTAAAATTTTATTGAATCGACTTTATCCTCTCCACCTGAGGCCTTAATATCTTATTTCCCATGGCATTGCAACTTTTTTATAAAAACTCTTGAGGGACTTTTCTTCCAACCATAACACCTATAGGCGAGAAGCCTCCATATACTAATTTCATTTCAACTAGTGAAAAACCATATCCTTCAATAAAATCTTCAAAATCTTTTTATCCCATTCCTGGTAGACCTTAAATCCTGAAAAAGCCGTGAGGGTTTTTAAAATTTGTTTTTTCATTCCCTCCTTCCACAAAAAGGTAGGAGCCAACAAAATGCCATTAGGCTTTAAGACCCTGGATATTTCTTCCATTACCTGGCCTGGATTAGGCATGATATGGAGGGCATTGGCGATTAGGACACAATCAAAACTTTCATTTTCATAAGATAGTGATGATGCATCAGCCCTTGCAAATTTAAGGTTTTTTCTTCTCCCCGCTTTTTTACTTCCCTAATCATTTGCTGGGAAAAGTCTGTTCCAAGCCAAGATTAACTATACTTAAAAAGGCTAAAGGACATTTGCCCCGACCCATAAGCAAGTTCAAGGACATCCATGTTTTTATCCAAGTAGGGAATAAGGTCTTTGGAAACTTGGTCATAAACTTTTTATCCTTTTTCATAAAGGGTCCATATAGTTTGGCAAACCTATCCCAAAATTTTTTATTGGTCTTATCACTCATTTTTAACAGCTCTTTAATTAAGTTCAATGCTTATAATTTGTCTTTGTCTCATTATTATACAAAAAAATGGACACACTTACTGCATCCATTTTCTGTAAAGTTTTAACTTTTTACTCTTTTTTCTTCTTTAAAGGGCTTTCATTTCCAGAAAATTATTTGCCGCCAAGAGGGCAATCATGGAGACTGGTCCAACTCTGATAATACTTCCTTCTGGGCTGGAGCCCTTGTCCCCATGTGCCTAAATATTTTTCCTGCCTTTCTTTCAGGATTATTTTAAGATATCTCTTTTAATTATTACTTCTTTTGTAGTTCCATCCCAGATGATGTCCTTGCCATCTACTAGTCCTAGTGCTCTTGCAATGTTTGCAATTGGAAGCATTGTTCTATCGTTTTTAAGGATTGGTTTTACATCACTTTCGAAGACTGAACCATTTACGATTATTTGATTTGTATCAACAGGTATTTTAACTAGGGTGTCCTTATCTTTTAAGACTACTGTCCTATTTGCCTTATCCCAGTCTACTTCAAATCCTAATGCTTCTGCTACAAACCTAATAGGTAGCATAGTTCTATTATTTGATATAAATGGTTCTACATCCATTAACGCTTCTTTTTGAACACCATTTACTGTAACTACAAGTTTTTTTGAACCGATAACTAGTTTAGAATCCATCTTTATTTTTGTTGGAACCTTTGTTTCGGTAGCTGGCTTAAATGGTTTAGTCTTCTCAGACCCACTATAGGCAAAAAAGATCGGATAGCTAGGCCTATATCTTCTATAGGAATTATTGTCAACACTTGGTTTATCAGGACTTTCTCCACCAGGAGTAGCCGGATTTTCTCCAGGACTTTCTCCACCGGGAGTCACTGGATTTTCATTTTGACTCACAAATACTAAGGTTCCATTCTCAAAATAAGTGTTGTTTGCCAATTTAGCAAGGACAATAGGCTTAATAATTTTCACACCTGATGGTAGCTTATTTATTTTTATTTCATAGCCACCTTCTACAGACTTAACCTCATAGTCCTCCTTGGGCATTTCTTGTTTTTTGTATTTTGGAGTAGGGGTGCTGGTAGCATCTAGGCCTGTAGCTTGGTTTGCAGGCTTAAAGTCTTCTTCTTTAACATAATTTAGCTTAAAGAAAAACTTGTCATTATCTCCAATTTTACCTGCACCTTGTAAAGTGCTTGCAATTTTAATTGTATTGTCTTTCAATGCAGTATATTTTTTTCCATTATGAGGATTTACTTGGTCTTTTGTTCCTAAAACTTCAAAGTTTACTAGGGCCTTCTTAGTAAAATCTCTAAATAAACCTGATTTTTTACCATTTACTTTTTTATATGGAATTTTTTCCATTTCCTCTAGTTCTTTTTGATTTATTTCTTCTTTTGCTAATAAATCCTTTGCCCTTTTAATGGCTTTTTTAATATCGTCCTTTACATTTTCATCTTGATATTCAATAGCAGGATTATCGACTACGTCTTCATTAAAAGACTTCATATAGGCAGCTAATGCTTCTTTAGCCTTCTTTAGTCTTTCAGAATCTACCTTGTTTTTACCGGCCTCAGTATTTTTTTCTTCTGCTTTCTTTACTATTTGATCTATAGCATCCTTGTTTTCTGCTTGATCGATTTGTTTCTTAGCTTCTGCTTTTTCAGTATCACTTAATTCATCAAGTAAATCAATTTTAGCCTTGGCATCTTCTTTTTCTTGGAGTAAAGCTTTTTTTGCTTCTTCGCGGTTTGCATTTTCTCCTTGAGCTGCGGAAAGAATTGCATCTATAGCATCTTTATTTTCAGCACCATCAATACTAGCCTTATAAGCATTTTTTTCATCTTGATTTAGCTTGTCAAGTGCATCTACTTTAGCTTTTGCATCAGTTTTATAGTTTTCTAGTTCTTTTCTTCTGCCATCATCAGCTTTTTTGTCTTTTAATGGATTTAGACGATCTGATAAATCTTTTTTCCATTCATCTTTTACAGCATTAACTAAAGCTTCAGCATTATCTAATTCAGCCTTTGTTATATCTGCAATCTTTTTTCCTTCAAGTGCATCTATTGCTTTGTCAGCTTGGATATATTTATCAAGCTCTGCTAAACGTGCTTTTAGTTTTGTTTTTCCTTCACTTGCATTTAAAGCTTCTACTTTTTCCTTAGCTTCGTTGTATGCATCTTCGGTTTTTTCTGCTTCTGCTTTTTCTACAAGTTTTGTTGCTTCGTCAATAGCTGCTTTTTGCGTATCTTCGATTTCTCTTAGTTTTGCTCCTATCATGTAGCTACCTTGTGTTTGTGGTTCAATCCAAGCATTATTAAACATCTTTACAGAATCTATATCTGTTGTGTTATTGTCTATTCCAAAGGCAAGTTCTCCTGATAGTTTTGTAAATGCTATATAAAATTCTCCATCAACTTGGACGTTTGAAATGTTTAAGCTATTCCATCCTTCTTTTTCAAAGTTCAAATCTTTAGAATAAAGAATCTTTCCAGGTAGACCATCTATGTCATTTTTGTCATAGATTGAAATTCTGTATCTACTGTTTTGTAAATCTACATCTTTAGTCTTTGTAATATAGTAAGTTACTTCTTCAACTTGTACATCTTTGTTATTTGATATCTTGTTTGCAAAAGTTATATTCTTTTCGTCTTGTCCTGCAAGTTGTAATGGCTCTTTTTTTGTGTATCCAACATTTTTTTCCTCTTGGAAACTAATTTTTTCCAGCTTAATTTCAATTTCCTTGCTTTCTGAAATTGTAATCTCTTCTCTATAAGTTTTATATCCATCTGCACTTACAGCGATATTATATTTACCTGGAAGAATCTTATCCAAGCTTATATCTGACCCGTCTTTTTCTTTTAATACTTCTAGGTCATCTTGTTTATATATTTTTACATTTGCATTAACAGGATTTGAATCTTCATCTGAAACTTTCACATTTAATGTAGTTTCTTGTGCCTTATCAAGATAAATATCTTCTTTTAATTCAGAATTATTTGTAATAGTTACTGGTATTTCCTTACTTGCATATCCTTCTGATTCTGCTATTACTGTATATGAACCCACAGGATGTTTGATTGAAAATTTACCTGTTCCTGCTTCTGATGTTACTGATACACCTGTTTCTTTTATTCTTATTTTCCCAACTAATGGTATAAGTCCATTGTTGCTAGAACTATTTTCAGAAGCCCTTGTCATATTTTGAAGTTTAAAAGGACTCTTGTTTTCAAATACATTTTCTGTTTGTAGGCTATTTTCTGTGTTCTTATTAAGATTTGTATTTATACTTATATCGTCAATGTACCAGCCACCACATTGTTCAGGGCTAGATGCTCCCATATCATCACCAGTATCAAGTAAAAATTTTATTTTGATTTTATCTGTTAAATATTCCTTAGGAATTTCTACACCATCAGTAAACCAAGTGTGTCTATTGCCTTTCTTATCCAACATTTCTTCATTAAGTGTGTATATCTTTTCCCAGCTATTTCCATCATCTTTAGAAATATATATTTCTCCTAAATCCTGGTTATAAGTATCGTAATCATCAGAGTATCTTTTACCAGAAGATCCAAACCAATTTTGGTAATAAATTTTTGCATCACTTAGAGTTGATAAATTCATTGTAGGTGAAATCAAACTATATTTTGACTTAGGTAACCTATGGTCATCCATATTAGTAGCCCACATATTCATACCAGGGTTTTTCCCTAAAGATTGACTTTCTGTCGGCTTCTTAAAGTTAGCATTATATTTATCTCCATACTCTAGCTTGCCAAAATCCCAAGCTAATTCTCCTGAACCACTAACACTGGTCCATCCTTGTTTTCCGTTTTCAAAATTATAGCTTAAAAATTCTTTCCCTTTAGTAAATGTTATTGATTCAATTTTAGAAGGTTCACTTGAATTTTTTCCTATTTTTGATACTGCATAATAATAGTAACTACCCTTTTGAGGAAGTGGTGTATCA
>QWCD01000832.1_pt1 | contig 10428 bp, 9 predicted proteins | sample 1972461 | NCBI WGS metagenome assembly QWCD01 (sample SAMN09866717, study PRJNA288562) | Human vaginal metagenome isolate term4_vaginal, whole genome shotgun... | isolation source: vagina | host: Homo sapiens | place: USA: California | reverse complement strand
AAAGCTTCTGAAAGTTCATGAGGAATACCCTCGATTTGAAGGACATTTTCTGTAACATCTTCCCCAACAATTCCATCTCCACGAGTAACCGCTCTTATCAATTTTCCTTTTTCATAGATTATGCTGATAGAAAGCCCATCTAATTTAATTTCCATTTCTACTTCTAAGTTATCTGTCATATTTAGATTTTTTTTAGCTCGAAGAAGAAAATCCTCAATTTCTCCAATTTCATAGGTATTGGAAAGACTCAACATAGGTGTTTTATGGGTTGTTTTTTGAAACTTTGTATTTTTTAAACTCGAACCTACTTTTTGAGTTATGGAGGATTTATTTTCGATTTGTAATTCCTTTTCTAACTGTTCTAATTCTTTCAGTAACATATCATATTCATAGTCAGAAATCAAACTTTCGCTTTTACTGTAATACGACTCACTATATCGTTGTAATTTTTTTTGGAGTTCTTCTCTCCGATTTTCTTTTTCTTTTTTTGAAATCATGCAATGATTCCTCCTCCTACCACATAATTTTCATAGAATAGGACTAAATGCTGTCCTGGAGCATTATGGGCATTCTTTTCGAAATAATGAAAAGTAACCACACCATTTTCCTCTCTTACTTTACCTAAAAAACCGGTGCTGGAAAATCGTGGTCTAGCCAAGAGAGTCATATTTTTTAACGTTTCTAAAGGAAGATGAAAAATAGTATTTTCCAATATAACTTTATCTTCTAATAAGTTGTCAAATTTACCAAGAGTAATTTCGTTTGTATCAGGGTTGATTTTGGTAATAAAAGAGATTTCTTTTGTTTGAATTCCTAAGCCTCTTCTTTGACCAAGGGTATAGAGAGGATAGCCTGAGTGTTTTCCTAAAATATTTCCTTTTTCATCAATAAAATTCCCTTTTTGTATTTTATGAGCTAAGTGTTTTTTCAAAAAAGCTTGGTATCCTTTCGGAGCAAAGCAAATTCCTTGACTATCTTTTTTTTCAGAAACAAATAAGCCAATCTTTCTAGCAATTTCTCGTACTTCTGATTTTTCCAAAGAAGAAAGAGGAAATAGAATTCTTTTTAGTTTCTCTGAAGAGAGTCGATACAACATATAACACTGATCTTTGTGAATATGATGATTTGCTTCCAGTAAACTCGTTTTAAAAACATTATTTGAGGAAATGCTTGCATAATGCCCTGTTGCGACATATTTTGCTCCATGTTTTTCTGCTTCTTGAAAGAGTAAATGAAATTTTACACTATCATCACAAAGCGGACAAGGAGAAGGAGTTCTACCTTTTTCAATTTCTGTTAAATAGTAAGAAATAATTTTTTCTTGAAATTCTTTTTCTAAACAGTAGGAATACAGTGGAATTGAAAATTGATTTGCAATTGTTTGACTATCGTTTACTTCTTCTTGTGTTCTTTCTGTTTTATGGACAGAGAAGTGAACAGCAATGACATCATATCCATTTTTTTGTAAAAGATAGGCAGCAACAGCAGAATCAACTCCTCCACTCATACCTAAAATGACTTTTTCTTTCATACAATTCCTTTAATAACGAAGATATAAATATAAACTGGCTACTATAAGATTTATTATGGCAATTCTACAACCAAATTTCATAAATGTTATAAAATCTATTTTACAACCAGATTTTTTAGCAGTAGCTACGGCTACAATATTAGTAGCTGATCCAATCATAGTAATACTTCCACCTAAACAAGAACCAAAAGAAAGAGCCCACCAAAAAGCTTTGGTATTTTCTATGTTTTCAAAGTTGGGAAGAAGTGTTTGAATAATCTTAGAAAAGGTTGCGGCATTTGCAACATTACCTAAGATAGATGTACATAAAGAAGAAAACCACATAACAGAAAGTGTAGCAAAATGAAAATTTCCTGTTGATATTTCTAAAATTTTTTCTCCCATGACATTGATAATTCCAAGATTTTCAATTCCACGAATCATAGCAAACAGACCAATAAAAAAGAATAGCGTATCCCATTCTATTTTTTCAAAGATTTCTTTCGGATTTCTTTTGCTGATAAAGGCTAGTACAAAAGCCCCGGATAGAGCAATAACAGAAAGTCCTTTATTGACAAAATTATTGGACACAAACCCTAGAATCACTAATATCAGTACAAATAAAGATTGTGTTAATAATTTTTTATTTTTTAAAATTCTACTCGATTCCAGTTCCATAATTTGTGCTCTTAATTCATGAGGGACTTTCATCTTACGGATATATAAAAAATAAACGGATACCAAAAGGATTGTAAGAGCTATAATAGTCATGGGAGCTGTATTCCACAAAAATTCATTAAAAGATAAATGACCTTCACTTCCAATGATAAGCTGAGTGGGGTCTCCAATAAGAGTCGCCATTCCTCCAATATCAGAAGAGAGAACTTCTGTCATAACAAAAGGAAAAGGATCTAATTGTAGTTGTTTTGCTAATAAAATAGAAATAGGAGCCATTAGTAAAATTGTTGTCACATTATCTAAAAAAGCAGAACTGATAGCCGTGATTAAGGAAAGTAGAATCAGAAGTAGCAAAGGCTCTCCTCGTACCAATTTGACTACTCTAATGGCAAACCATTGAAAAAGTCCGGTTTCTGAAATAAAAGAAACAATCATCATCATTCCAATCAACAATAGCAGTATATCTAAACGACTATGTATTGTTTGTAAAATTTCTTCTTCTGTAATAATTCCGCAGAAAGACATGATCAAGGCTCCTAACATAGTGGCATAACAGGAAGGAACTTTTTCAGTAATAATGCAGTAAAAAACAAGAACAAAAATCAATATTCCTAAAATTAATAACATAACACATCAAGACCTTTCATGAAGTTTATTATAAATATCGAAAGAAGATATAAAGAGATGCAATGATTAAATTCTCTAGAGCAATAATAGATCCAAATTTAAGAAATTTTACAAAATCAATTTTACAACCTGCTTTTGTTGCTGCTCCTACTGCTACTACATTTGTCGCAGAACCAAGTAGAGAAATATTTCCTCCTAAGCAGGAACCGAAAGAAAGTGCCCACCAAAAATGACTAGTATCTCCTAAAGTACTAAAACTTGGAATCATAACTTGAATAATTTTGGACATAGTAGCAGCATTTGCAACATTTCCAATGATGGAAGTAAAAATAGCAGAGATCCAAGTAATGGAAAACATTGCTAGAGGGAAGTTTCCTTCTGTGATATGAACTAATTGTTGTCCGATTATTTCCATAACATTCAATTCTTCAATTCCTTTAATCATCATAAATAATCCGATGAAAAAGAATAGAGTTTCCCATTCGAGATTTTCAAAAATTTCCTTAGGTTTTCTTTTCGCCAGAACGACTAGATAGAAAGCTCCAGCTAAAGAAATGATTGCTAATCCTTTATTGATAAAATTGTTTAATATGAATCCCAAGATAACTAAGGCAAAGATACTACCTGCTAGTTTTAACAAAGTAGGTTCTTTTAAACTACGAGAAGAATCTAATTCCATAATTCGAGCTTTTAATTCATGACTTACTTGCATTTTTCTTCCATACATAAAATATACTGTAAATAGTAGTGATATCATAGATAATATAGAAACGGGAGCTGTATTCATTAAGAATTGATTAAAATTTAAATTCCCTTCTGCCCCGATGATAAGTTGTGTAGGATCACCAATTAGAGTTGCTAATCCTCCGATATTTGCAGCCATAACTTCTGAAATAACAAAAGGAAAAGGGTCTAACTTTAGTTGCTTTGCTAATAATATAGAAACCGGAGCCATCAATAAAATAGTGGTTACGTTGTCTAAAAAAGCAGAACATAAAGCAGTAATGGTACATAGTAAAATAATTAAAGAAAATGGTTCTCCCCTTACTAGTTGAGCAACTTTAATAGCAAACCATTGAAATATTCCTGTTTCTGAAATAAGAAGAACAATCATCATCATTCCAATCAAAAGAAAAAGAATTTCTAAACGTTCCGAAATAGCTTCTAAGGCTTCTTCTTGATTGATAATTCCCAGTAAACTCATTGTTAAACCACCTAGCATTGTTGCCCAAGGAGTTGGAATTTTTTCAGTAATGATACAATAAAAAACAGCTATGAAAATACATAACGCTAATATTAGTAACATTGTTATCCTCCTAACTAAATATGTAAAACCTTTTTAATAATATCTGATCTTGTAATCATACCACAGTATTTCCCGTGATCAATGACATATAAACGATTGATACCTTTATAAACCATAATAAAACAAATCTCCATGATAGGTGTTTTTCTATCTATTTTTATCATCTTTTTATCTTTTCGATACAAATTTTCAATGCTCGTCGTTTGTTCATGGATGAGATATTCTTCAAATGGTTCTCCTACTGTTAAGAAATTCAAATCTCCCATAAGAGAAAGGTAGTCAGGCATTCCGTAATCAATCAATTCTCTTTCTGTAATTTCTCCTAAGAAAGTTCCATCGCTATCTACGACAGGTAGACCTGTTTTTTGTTCTAAGATAAATCTTTTTGCGACATTTTCTAAAGTATCTTCAGGATGTACTGGAATAATATCTGGACTTAAGACATCTTCTGCTACAATTTTATGACTAATTTCAATATCGGTTTCTTCAATATAGTCGATAATTTTAGATGGATTTTTCTCTGTTTTAATTTTATCGAACACCATAGGGTTTTTCATAACAATTTTTGAGATAGCACTCATCACTTTTAAAATATTTTTATTTTTTAAAACATCAGAAATAATCAAGAATACTACATTCACTTCATCAAATTTGTTACTTGCCCCAATTTCCCCTAGAATAGGCTTTTCTAAAATGGCAATAGCTACTACGAAATCACCAAAATTTTCAATTCTAGCATGAGGAATTGCTACTCCCTCACCAATACAAGTAGAGATTTCATTTTCTCTTTTTAAAACCATTTCTTCAATGATGTTTTCTTTTTCTCTAACAGTAGAATCTTTTGCTGCGACTCGATGAATCATTTCTTGAATCACTTCTTGTTTTGTTTCTTTTTGAATGTCCATAAAAATAAGTTGTGGATCTAAATAACTAGCAAATTTCATATTATCCTCCTTTTGTATTAAGGAAAGGCTGGAAAAATCTCCAGCCTTTGTAAAAATGTTATCGAATTTTAGAAATCATTCCAAATCCATAAACAGGACCGCTGTGAGAACCAATCGTAGGTCCAATTTCAAATCGACCTCTATGCTCTATTTTTCGAGAATCTTCAGACATTTTTTTCAAAACATCTGCATTGTGTAATTCTTGATTACCTCCTCCCCAAGCAGTATAAAGAATGATACTATTTTTCTTTCCTTCATTTTTAATCAATTTTTCCATATAGGATAGAGCTCCTCGCTCTCCGATTACCTTTGTTTCTAAAGTAACTTCTCCATCTTCTAATTTCAGAATAGGTTTTACTTTTAAAAGTCCACCGATAATAGAAGAAGCTCTTCCGATTCTTCCACCTTTTTGTAAATAAGTAATGTCATTTACAGCAAAGTACAATTTCATTTGATCTTGTAATTCATATAATCGTTCTAAGACTTCTTTTGTACTAGCTCCTTCTTTTACTAATTTGGCAGCTTCTAGTACTTGGTGAGCTTCAGCAAAGGTTACTGCTTTAGAGTCGACAATATAAATATCTTTATCATTACCCATCATTTCTTTAGCAATTTTAGCAGCTTGCTGCGTACCACTCAATTTACTAGATAATAAAATAGTAATAACAGATTCATATCCTTTATCAAATAAATTTTGATATACTTTATGAAATTCCGCTGGAGAAGGTTGAGATGTTTTTGGTAACACTTTTTCTCTCAAAATTTTGTTCCAAAATTCTTTACGAGTAATAGTAATTCCATCATCATAATTTTTATCTCCAATTTTTAGCCGAAGAGGAATGATATGAATATCATAACCATTTATTAATTCTGGAGTTAAATCAGAGGCAGAATCTGTTACAATTGCAATTCTAGGTAGATTTGGATCTCGTTGTTCTACATAAATATAATAAGGATAATTTTCCTGATTCCCTTCAAATTCTTGATATTTAATTCTAGAAGAATGTTGTTTTAAAGCTTTCATTCCTTCTTCTTCTCTTTCTTTTCCAAGAACTGCGAAGATACTTAAACTATTACGATCTAAGTATCTGGTATATAGCTTTTCAATTAACTCCGCATTATTTTTGGCTTTTTCTACAATTCTACCGTTGACTAATGCGATGCAATCTTCTTTTTCAATTTCTAATTCTTCCACTTTTGTATTACGTGATGCTTTTGTAATTTCAATAGAATAATTTCTCCCTAGTTGTTGTAGTAAAATATCCATAGATTCTTCTTTATGTTTTACAACGTAATGCCCTTCTAACATCGATTTAGTTTCAAACACAATAACTTCTTTATCAGAACGTTCAGCGGCCATTTTAGCAGAAGAAATAATGTTTTTATTATTTGGTAAAAGGATGATTGTTTTAGAGTGAATCTTTTTTAAGCCATTTTCAATATCTGCGACACTAGGAACAACTGCAAAATAAGCAATTGGAGTCGCATTTTCACTTCGTAGTAGAAAAGTTTCTTCCTTTGGATTGACAGCTCCACTTACTTGGGATAATTCAGCTTCAGTAACTAAAAGATTTCGATGTTGGATTAACATATTTTCAATTTTTATATTATTTAAATTCCCTAAAGCAGCTGCAATTTCCAAAACTTCTCCAGGATGGTTTGTATGAAGGTGAGTTTTTGTTTTTTTTGCTGTTTGAGCACAAACCATAGAATCTCCTAAAGGAGCTATTTTAGCTTTATATTCTTCTAATGGAAAACTTCCACTCTCAATGATAAATTCTGTACAGTACTTAAAAGCAATATCTTCTTCTTGTGCGAATTCCATTTTATCACGTTTGACTGTTTTTGCTTTTGCAATTCTTGCTAAATCTTTTAACATTTCTGGGTCTGTTACAGATTTTTCAAAACCTTCTAAGACATAAAAAATTCCTTTTCCACCAGCATCTACAACACCCGCTTCTTTTAATTTTGCTAATTCATTCGGAGTATTTTCAACAGCTTCATGAGCTATATTTTTTAAATGAACTAAGAATAATATAAAATCATCTTGTGGTCCTTGATATACCATCGCCGCTTCTGCTACTTTTCTAATTACTGTTAGTATTGTACCTTCTACGGGTTGACTTACCGCTTGGTAAGCTTTGTCTTTTGCTGCCATAAATGCTCTTGCTGCTACATCGATACTGATTTCTTCAGTGTTTTCTACTACAGATAAAAATCCTTGAATAATTTGTGATAAAATAGTTCCGGAGTTTCCTCTGGCTCCTAGTAAAATATTTTCTGACACAATTTCTGAAAGTTCTTTCATATTTGGTTCATGATCTAGTTTTACTAATTCGTTTTCTACTGCTTGTAATGTCATAGACATATTTGTTCCAGTATCCCATTTAAATCATTTAAAACATCGGCGTATTTGGAAAGCCAACGACTTGCTGCAATGAATAATTTTGTTAATCTCACTGCATTCAAGCTTTTTATTTCTATTTTCATTCTTTACCTCCGTATTTATTAAAATCCTGGCGGACTTACTACCCAAATGGCTTTCGTTTCTTTTTTTGTAGAATTTTTAAATCGATGTTGTTGATTTGATTTGAAATACAGACTATCCCCTTCTTTTAGTTTATACATACTGTCATTGATGTAAATTTCTAACTCTCCTTGTGTGATATAAATAAATTCTTCTCCACTATGAGAATAAGAATTTCTTCCACTTTCTCCCCCGGGACCAATCTCGTATAAAATAGGTTCCATCGTCTTTTCATCATTTGAAACAGTCAATAGAGCCATTTTTGTATTAGAATCTCTACTTTCAATATATTTAACATTTTCTTTTTTTACAAAATCTACATTTTTTTGGATCTCGTCATCTTCAATCAAATAGCTCACTCGTACATCAAGAGCAGTTGCGATCTTTTTTAAATTTTCAATAGAAGGAGATGCTTTTCCTTGTTCAATTTGAGATAAGAAGCTCGCAGACAAGTCTACCTTTACTGCTAACTCTCTTAAAGATAAACTCTTCTCGTTTCTGCTTTTCTTAATTTTTTCCCCGATACTCATTTTTCACATTTCACACCCTTTAGTTAAAATTTGAAAAAGGCTTACTAAGGCCTCTAAAACAGTACGCTGTCGAATTTGTTGTCTGTTTCCATGGAATATTTTTTTAATAACATAAGTTTTATCTAGTACTCGAATTCCTATATAAACAAGTCCAACAGGTTTTTCATTGCTTCCACCACCTGGTCCTGCAATACCGGTCGTAGAAATGGCTACTTCAGTGGAAAGACCTAAAAGCATTTCTCGTGCGGTATTTTCGCTAACCGCTCCATCATTATCTAAAGTCTGCTTTTGTACTCCTAGTCGTTTTTTCTTCGCTTCGTTATCATAAGAAACAATTCCTTCATAAAATACCTCAGAAACTCCAGCTAAACGAACAAAATGATCTGCAATCAGTCCTCCTGTACATGACTCTGCGAGGGATATTTTCCATTGTTTTTCTTTTAAATATTGGACAATTTTTTCCTCTATTTTCACAGAATCTTCCCCAATAATAAAGTCGCCTATGATATTATATATCTTTTCTTTGATTTTTTCCACTTTATTTTTTTTCATAGCATCTGCCTGCATACGAATTAAAATTCCATAATTTTTTACTAAAAATTCATAAAAGATGCCTTCTTCTTGGAAGCAATCTTTTACACGATTTTCTAAAACAGATTCTGGAATTCCATAGGTAATAATATCTTTAATATAGATTTTATGTTTCCAATTTTTTTCTTTAATAAAATAGGATAAAAATTTAGGAAACATATCATAAAGCTCTCTAGGAACTCCTGGGAAAGCCGCAATCTTATCAATGTAAATAGCTGGAGCCATGCCAACGGAATTTTCAAAAGATATTGCTCCTTCTGGTTTTTCGACTTCTTTTGTATTCATTTCTAAAATAGGAAGACCTCGGGAAGCAAATTTTTGATGTAAAACTTTTAGTTCTTCTGGATCTACGATTAACTTTTTTCCTAAAAAATCCGCAATAGCATCTTTCGTAATATCATCTAAAGTGGGACCTAAACCTCCTGACATAATAATAATATCAACTCTAGAATGAAAATATTGAATAGCGTCAATAATTTCTTCTTTTATATCTCGTACTATCATTTTATAAGGTAGTTCAATCCCTACTTTGTTTAGCTCTTCCGCCATATATATGCTATTTGTATCGACCATTGCTCCGTTTAATAATTCTGTACCCACGAGAATACAAGCTGCTTTCATAAGATGTCCTCCTAGAAAAAGATTGTCCATAGACAAACTAATAAAAAATTTCCAATAATTCCTGCTAAAAAATCATCCATAACAACACCAATTCCCATTTTTAAATGTTGAGATTTATCAATAGGACCTAATTTGGTAATGTCAAAAAAACGAAAAATTAAAAAAGCTAATCCAATTGCCCAAAGAGTCTGAGAAATTCCTATAGGATTGATAAAAGCTAAGGTAGTTAAATATCCCAGCACTTCATCAATCACCACAGCTTGAGGGTCCTCTTTTTTAAAGATTTCTTGTTCACAAATATCTGCCACATAAACAGAAATAGCAAAAAAAGTCATTAAAAACATAAAATAAAAGGAATTGTATATCATGGTATTTGGGAAAATTTTTCGTAAATAACATAATAGAATATATAAAGGGATAGCTCCTAAGGTTCCAAAAGTCCCAGGAGCCTTTGGAAGATCTCCAAGACCAAACCAAGTAGCTAAATTCCGAATAGTTTTTAATCGCTTATCCATATTTTAGTATACACCTCTTTCATAATTATAAGCTTTATATCTTCCTTTTTTTTCTCTTAACTCTTGAAGAACCAAGTCTATTTCTTGCAATGTTTCGTAGGTGAATTCTATTATAATGACAGAAATCCCAAGTTCTTTGATTAAATTTTGTTTCGAAAGTATATTTAAAGCTTCTTCTAAGTAAACTTCTGTATGACCTAATGCGTTTGTTTTTAGATGAAAGTTATCATTTTCTTGATTTTGTAAAATAGTATTTTTTCCTTTTATTAAATCAAGTTCAATATACATACCTCGCAGTTTAGAGTAAGCTAAAATAGCTTTTTTCTGTTTTGTAGCTCCTATATTTTTCATTTTCTCAAAACTCATTTCTGGAGAAAGCATCAATAGATCCAGTTGAGGTAGACGTTCTAAGAGCTCAAAAGTATAGGGATTACTGATATTTAAATTCCAATTTCCTATAATTCCTGAAGTATTTCGGTTTTTTAAAATTTGATAAAAATTTGCTGCGACTAAAGTATCGAGATTTTGTTTTTCTAGTTCTCCTTCACTTGCAATATCATAGGAACGATAGAAAATATT
>QWCD01000486.1_pt1 | contig 10482 bp, 10 predicted proteins | sample 1972461 | NCBI WGS metagenome assembly QWCD01 (sample SAMN09866717, study PRJNA288562) | Human vaginal metagenome isolate term4_vaginal, whole genome shotgun... | isolation source: vagina | host: Homo sapiens | place: USA: California | reverse complement strand
AAGATGTTTTTCGCTTTGAGTCTTTGAATTTCTTTTAGTGTCGATTCGTTTATTTCATCAAAATCAGTTAAAAGAATAGGACTTTTAATTTGGTGAGCTAAGACTCCAACTGACAATGAATCTGCGATTTTTTCTGAATTTACAATTATTACTGTGTTTGAGGTTTTAGGATGCGAAATCTTTGATATTTGAATTGCCGTTTCGTATCTGTTTTTACCCTCTATTGAAACTTTTTCGATTTGTTTTTTTGCAAATGTTGGCTTTGATATTGAAAGTGCTAATATAAATGCCAAAACGATGATTTTGAAATTTTTAAAGTGTTTCATTTTTAACTCCTAACCTAAAGATCTAACAGGTCCGATGTATTCAAGATCACTCCATCCAATATATACTCTTGTAAGATGAGGAAAGAATACTGAAATTATTTTGAAAAGCAAATCCTCTTGTCCGTATACTCTTACTTGTGAGTAGTTTAGATGCAAAATTACAAAGAAATTTATTATTGGAATTAGTAGTGCAAGAGATGCGATTCCTGTTCCATAAACTATTTTGAACAATAGCCAGACATTTAATAATGGTACAAAACTCCACAATCCAAATATTCCAGCTTTTTCAAACATTTTCCACAATCCTATTGCATTTATTACATATAAGAATAATACAATTGTTGTTATAATCATTTTAATCACTCCTTTATATTATTATAGCATTTTTAAAACAATTTATTGGTAGTGGCGTGAGAAATTTTGTATAATTTTTATAAATATTTGACAAATTATTAAAAATATATTATTATAATTCTATTAAAAGCTGTGATCAGAACGAAATATTTTGATTAATTTTACAGAGAATCCTGTTTGGTGAGAGGGATAAATTAAAAGAATATTTGAATCATCTGAAAGAAGCTCACAGATCTAATAGGTCTGTGCGTGTTACTTGACGTTACAAGAAATGAGAGGTTTACACAATTAGGGTGGTACCGCGGTTTATTCGTCCCTTGGAATTAATTTTCCAAGGGATTTTTTAATTATTTTATAAGGAGATATTTTTATGAAAAAGTTTAAGGAACTTTCTAAGAAACCTGTTAAAGAACGTGAACAGGCTACTAGTAAGTATTGGAAAGAGATAGATCTTTTGAATGAAACTTACAACAGTAGAGATGAAGACAATAGATATGTTTTCTATGATGGCCCTCCAACAGCCAATGGAAAACCAGGAATTCATCACGTTATTAGTAGAACTAGTTGAAAAGAAACTCGGTCTTCATGACAAAAAAGAAATTGAAAATTACGGTATAGAAAAGTTCAACGAAGAATGTAAGAAATCTGTATTTTCTTACAGAGAAAAATGGCAGGAAATGTCTGACAGAATGGCATACAATGTCGACATGGATGATCCATATATAACTTTGGACAATAATTACATTGAATCAGTGTGGGCATTGCTTGACAAAATGTACAAGGATGGATTGATTTACGAAGGAGCGAAAATTCTTCCATATTGTCCAAGATGTGGTACTGGTCTTGCATCACACGAAGTTGCACAAGGATATGAAAATATCAAAACAACAACAGCATATGTTAAATTCAAAAGAAAAGATGCAGATGAATATTTCTTGGCATGGACTACAACTCCATGGACATTGCCATCAAATGTTTGTTTGACAGTTCATCCTGATATAGATTATATTTTGGCAGAAAAAGACGGAGAAAAAATATATCTCGCAAAAAATAAAGCGCATGATTTGTTGGGTCACGAAGGTGAAGACTACACTTTAATCAAAGAATTAAAAGGTAAAGACATGGAGTATATGGAATACGAACAACTTTTACCTATTTATGATGTGAATAAAAAAGCATTTTATGTGACATGTGCAGATTATGTAACAGTTGAAGATGGTACAGGAATTGTACACACTGCGCCAGCTTTTGGGGAAGACGACTATCAAACAGGAAGAAAATACGATTTGCCATTAATCAATCCTGTTGATGAGGAAGGAAAATTCGTTGGAGGTCCTTGGGCTGGTCAACACGTTATGGATACAGATCCAGAAGTATTACAAAGATTAAAAGAAGAAAACAAATTATTCAGAAAACAAAAAATCGAGCACAATTATCCTCATTGCTGGAGATGTCATACACCACTTATTTATTATTCAAAACCATCATGGTACATTGAAGTTAGTAAATTAAAGGACAAATTAGTTGAAAATAATAACGGTGTAAACTGGTATCCAGAACACGTTGGTGAAGGTAGATTTGGAAATTGGCTTGAAAATATTAAAGACTGGGCAATTTCTAGAAATAGATACTGGGGAACTCCATTAAATATTTGGAAATGTGACAAATGTAACCACACACTTTCTGTTGGCTCAAGAAAAGAATTAAAAGAGTTAGCTATTGAAGATATCGATGAAAATATCGAACTTCATAGACCATACGTTGACGATGTTCACATTAGATGTCCAGAATGTGGAGAAATAATGACAAGAGAAAAAGACGTAATCGACGTTTGGTTTGACTCTGGTGCTATGCCATTTGCTCAACAACACTGGCCATTTGAACACACAGATGATTTTGATAAAGTATTCCCTGCAGATTTCATCAACGAAGGAATTGACCAAACACGTGGATGGTTCTATTCATTGTTAGCTATTTCTACAATGATTACAGGAAAAGCACCATACAAAAATGTTTTGGTAAATGATTTAATCTTGGATAAAGATGGAAAGAAAATGAGTAAATCCAGAGGGAACACAATTGATCCAATCGAATTATTCGACAAATACGGAGCAGACGTTGTTAGATTCTACTCACTTTATGTATCTCCACCATGGATTCCGACAAAATTCGATGTAAGTGGTCTACAAGAAGTTGAAAGTAAATTCTTCAGATCATTCAGAAACACTTATAACTTCTTCCAAATGTATGCAACAACTGATGAAACAGACCCTACAGAATATTTTGTAGAATACAAAGATAGAGCTGTAATTGATAAATGGATTTTGTCTAAGTTTACAAATCTACAAAAATTCTATTTTGAAAACATGGATAAATTTGAATACACTAAAGTTGCCAGAGAAATTTCTAACTTTGTTATAGAAGATTTATCAAACTGGTATATCAGACGTAATAGAAGAAGATTCTGGAAAACTGAAATGGATGATGACAAAAAAGCTGTGTACAACACAACTTACGAAATATTAGTAGGCCTTACAAAATTAATAGCTCCATTTACTCCATTTATTGCAGAAGAAATGTATCACGATTTAACTGGTGAAAAATCTGTTCACTTGGCTTATTTCGATAAGGTAAATGAAGATTTAATCGACAATAAGTTAGAAGAAAAAATGGAAATCGTGAGAACTTTTGTAACACTTGCGAGAGCTTCTCGTGAAGAGGTTAATATTAAAGTTCGTCAACCGTTGAAGAAAATAGTCCTAGATGAAAGATTCAGAGAAAAAATCGAAGAATTCAAGGATTTAATAAAAGAAGAAATCAACTTAAAAGACATCGAATATAAAAAAGATTTGTCTGAATTCATGAATTACGAACTAAAACCTAATTTCAAAGTTGCAGGAAGTATTCTTGGAAAGCACATCAAATCTTTTGGAAATTATTTGAAAGATATCAACGCCAAGGATTTCATTTCAAAACTTGACAAGTCAGATTTGAATATTAAATTGGACGATGAAGACATTGATATCAAGAGAGATTATGTCGATGTAAGAATCAACTCAAAAGAAGGATTCGATGTTACAATGCAAGGAGATTATTTCGTAATCTTGGATACAGAAATCACTGATGATTTGTTAATGGAAGGATATGCACGTGAACTTGTAAGTAAGGTTCAACAAATGAGAAAAGCCAAAGACTTTGACGTTTTGGATAACATAATCATCAAAATCAATCCTACTGACAAAATCAAACAAGCAATTGAAAAATATGAAGACTTCATAAAAGATGAAACACTAACTGTTGACATTGTTATTGATGAAAATGTTGATGGTGAAGATGTTGATTTGAATGGAGAAAATGTTAAAATTGATGTTATAAGAAAATAATTAACAAGCCTACTGATTACAATCGGTAGGCTTTTTTATGTTCAAAAGTATACAAAAAATCAACAATTAAAAATAATAATTGCAAGCTGTACTATACTAATGGTATACTTTTATAAGATGGGGTGTAACATGAAAAGTAAAAACACAATTATAAGAGCAATTTTAGTATTCTTATTTAGTATAGGGGTAATTTTTTTCATAAAAAGTAAAATAGGAGCAGACGATGCTTTCGATGTAATAAAAAAAATCGCGCCAGTCTTCTTGGCAGCTTGCATATTGACGATGTTTATGTTTTTTTTACTTGAAGCTATCTCGTACAAATATCTTCTTAAAATACAAGGTTATGATGTGTCTTTTAAAAGATGCTTTGGATATACATTTACAGATTATTTTTTCAGTATGATTTCTCCAGGTGGAAGTCTTGGACAACCATTACAATATCACACAATGAGAACTGATAATATTGATTCATTGACTACAATCAATTCGCTACTTTCATTTAATTGGATATATCATTTATCTATGGTAATTATTTTCTTCGTTGCTATGATATTTGGATTAGTTGGAAGAATTGCATCGATATCTGAGTTTAAGTACTTAGTTATATATGGAATTGCCTGCCAATTGATTTTAGTAATTGGAATAGGATTTTTGATGTTCAATAGTGATTTGGCAGCGGGAGTTATAAAATTTTTCAACACTATATTTTCAAAGTTTAAAATACTCAGACGTTTCAGTAAATCTGAAGAAGATATAGCAAAAACTATTGAAGAACACAAAAATTTCGGAAAGTTTTTGATTAACAACAAAAAAGTTTTTGCAAAATTATTGTGCATATCAATCCCGATGCTTTTGTTCTCGTTTGCGATCCCTGCGATTTTGTATAAATCATTTGGGCTAAATTCGTTTAATTTTATGACTTTGGTTTTAATCCAAGCTGTGGTTACAATTTCATTTGAGAGTGTGCATATTCCAGGGGGAGTAGGAGTTATTGAAGGAAGCATGATGCTTGTGTATTCTTCTTTTATGCCAAAATCTTTGGCCTTTAGTATAATGGCAATCAATAGATTTGTTACATTCTACTTGGCTGTACCTTTTGCAGGACTTTACTTTTTATTAGTTAAGACTAATCGCAAAAACTATCAGAAAAACAAAACTCTAATAAAATTAAATTAATAATAATTTTCTAATCGATCTATTAATTTAGGTCGATTTTTTCGTGGGAAAATTTGATAAGAATAAATATTTTTCTATTTAAATGGGTATATTATATATGATTAATATCTTTATTAAATGATATTGTAATAATTAAAAATAACAAATTTTATCATTGATTTTAGTGTGCTTTATGATATGATTAATTAAAGAAATATTTTTATTTCCACATAGTGAAAAGCTTTTATTTATGAAAACAAATCCGTATTTTATGGGTTTTATATATAAAAATTTTTATAAGGGGTGAAAGGTTTGAAAGAGTTTTATAATAAATATTTTATGAAACAAAAAATGATGCATCCTGTTATGTTTGCTCTTTTGCCGATTGCTTTGGTAGCGATATATTTTTATGGTCTAAGAGTATTAGCTTTGTTTTTGCTAAACATAATTGTTGCATGCCTTGTAGAATATTTAGCAAATGCTAAGATATTCAAAAGAAAGAAAATATCTGAAGCAGCTATTGTCACATCTTGTTTGTATACAATGACATTACCACCATCAATTCCTTTTTGGATTTCAATTGTTGGTATAGCGTTTGGTATATTTTTCGGTAAGATGGTTTTTGGAGGATTTGCAAAAAATGTTTTCAATCCAGCCTTAGTGGCTCGTGTATTTATTTATGTTAATTTTCCTCAACAAATGACTATTTATTGGAACAAAGCTGTTGGTGGTTTTCCAGGAGGATTTGGAACTTATTTAACCAAATCATTGGATTCAATGACACAATCAACTCCGATGACAGCATTTAAGGTACACTCAACATTTGAAACAATTCCAACAATGCTTTTTGGACAAATTCCAGGTGTTATTGGTGAAACTTGTAAAGTTTTAATTATAATTGGGGCAATTTATTTGATTTATAAAAAAGTTGCAAGTTGGCAAATTATGGCGGGAAGTGTACTAGGTTTTTGCGCATTAAGTTTAGTATTTAATGCTATGGGAGTAACTTCTGTACCAAATCCTATTTACGGAATGTTAATGGGAGGATTTTTGTTTGGTACTGTATTCATGGCAACAGATCCTGTTTCTGCAGCGAAGACTACAATTGGTAAATGGATTTATGGTTTTATAATTGGAATTGTAACTGTAATTATCAGAGGGTTTGCACTATTTGCAGGTGGCGTAATGTTTGCCGTTCTTATTGGCAATACTTTTGCACCAATAATTGATTATTGTGTAAATAAAGTTCAAGCTAATAAAAAAGCAAAATCTAATAAGGAGGTCAAGGTTAATGGCTAAGAAAAAATCAGTCGTATATCCAGTAATTTTCATGTTGGGTTTGACACTAGTTTTGACATTAGCGTTGGCTTTGTTGAATCAAGTTACAACTCCTACAGTAAAATTTAATCAAGATATCGAATTAAAACACAAGATTTTGAATGTATTTAATATCTTACCTAAAGATACTTCGCCATCAAATATCGACAAAACTTTTAAAGATAATGTCACAGAAGAAGACTATAAAGGTAACAAACTTTATATTTTAAAACAAGATGGTGAAGAAAAAGCTTACGCAGTTCCTGTTAATGGTCCTGGTCTTTGGGGTTCTATTAGTGGATATGTAGGAATTACTAAAGACATGAAAAAACTTGTTGGAATAGAATTTATCAAACAAGATGAAACTCCTGGTTTGGGTGGACGTATTACAGAAGATGAGTATAAAAAACAATACAGAGATTTGGATATTTCGAAACCAGTTGACGGCAAAATCGTAATCAATAAACCAGCAAACGGTGGTAACATTGATGCTATAAGTGGTGCCACTCAAACATCTACATTTGTTGTGAACATGATAAATGAAGATGTAAATGAGTTTATTAAGAATGGAGGTAAATAATGGCTAATTCAAACAAATATACTAAATTATTGAAAAATGGATTGCTAGATGACAACCCTGTTCTTATTCAAGTTATAGGAATTTGTTCCACATTAGCGGTTACAAATTTGTGCATGAACTCATTAGTTATGGGACTTGCATTAGCATTTGTTACGGGATGTTCATCTTTTATGATTAGTTTGCTTAGAAAAGTAACTCCAAAACACATTCGTATGATGGTACAAGTATTTATTATTGCCTTTTTCGTAATAATAGTTGATATTTTCTTGAGAGCTTATATGCCGGAAATGAGTAAAACATTAGGACCTTATGTCGGATTGATTATTACAAACTGTATAATAATGGGACGTGCAGAAGCTTTTGCTATCAGCAATGATCCTGTAAGTAGTTTTGTAGATGGTGTAGCATCTGGATTAGGTTATACTGTTGTTCTTGTGCTAATAGCTTTAATCAGAGAATTATTGGGATTCGGTAGTGTATTCGGATTTAGAATAATGCCTGAAAGTTTTGTGCCATGGACAATGATGGTTATGCCACCAGCAGCATTCTTCATTTTACCTATAGTAATGTGGATTGCTAATGCTCATCTTAAAAAGGAAGGAGATGCTAAGTAATGACAATTAGTCCTTTAGTTATATTTTTTGCATCAATCTTTACTTCAAACATGATTTTCTCAAACTTTTTGGGAATGTGTTCATTCATTGCTGTAAGTAAAGAAATTGAAACTGCAACAGGATTGGGAATAGCTGTAACATTCGTATTGACAATCACAACTATAATCAACTTTTTCTTATACAAATTAGTTGTTAGATTTAATATAGAATATTTGAGATATATAATTTTTATTATTTCAATAGCAGCGTTCGTTCAATTATTGGAAATGATTTTGGAAAAATATATTCCAAACTTATACTATGCATTGGGAATATTCTTGCCACTGATCACAGTAAACTGTGCGATTTTAGGGGTAAGTTTGTTCATGGTAATCAGAAACTACAACTTCTTGCAAACAGTAGGCTTTGCAATAGGAAGTGGACTTGGTTGGATGCTAGCAATCGTATCAATGGCAGGAATTAGATCCAAAATCAAAGATTCATCTGTACCAGCAGGTCTTCAAGGATCTCCTTTAACTTTAATTATAACTGGAATCATGGCGATGGCATTCATTGGATTCTCCGGTATAGTTCAAATATCATAAGGAGGAATTATGGGACAAATAATTATTACAACAGTTGTAGTGTCGGTTTTGTGTGCACTATTTGCATTGTTACTTTCATTTGCGGATAAATACATTGCAGATTATGGTGAAGTAAAACTAACTATTAATAACGATAAAGAATTTACAGTAGATGGTGGAGATAGTTTACTATCTACACTTAGAAATCAAAAAGTCTTCATTCCATCAGCTTGTGGGGGAAAGGGATCATGTGGTTATTGTAAAGTGAAGGTATTGGACGGAGCAGGCCCTGTACTTGCTACAGAAAAACCAATGTTAACAGCAGATGAACTTAACGACAACGTTAGATTATCTTGCCAAGTAAAAGTCAAAAAAGATATTTCGATTCAAATTCCAGAAGAATTATTCAATGTAAAAGAATACGAAACAACTCTTGTTGAAAAATTACCTTTGACTGATAGAATCACTAAATTTAGATTTGAACTTCCAGAAGGAGAGACTATCAAATTTAAACCAGGTCAATATGTGCAATTAAAAGCAGAAGAATATCCAAAAGGCGATGGATATGAAGGATCAGATGAAGAAGTATTCAGAGCATATTCTATTGCTTCTAGTATCAGAGATGAAAAACATATTGAATTATTAATTGGATATACAAAGGGTATTTGTACAACTTATTGCCACAAAGTTCTTAAAGAAGGCGACAAAGTTACTATCAATGGACCTTATGGTGATTTCTACTATCACGATGAAGATACTGAAATTATCCTAGGAGCAGCGGGAACTGGTTTCGCACCAATAAGATCTATCCTTAACCACATGAGAGATCATGATGTTAAGAGAAAAGCGAGATTCTACTTTGGAGCCAAAACTCCAGATGATTTATTCTTGTTGGATGAATTGAAACAATTTGAAGAAGATTTGTACGACTTCAAATTTATACCAGTATTGTCAAGAACAACTCCTGAAATGAATTGGGAAGGGGATACTGGACATGCTGACGATGCAATCAAGAAATATTGCAAAGAAACTGGAAAGAACAGCTCAGCTTACTTGTGCGGTTCGCCAAGAATGATAGAATCTTTGACAAAAGCATTGAACGAAGTTGGAGTAACTGACGATAGAATTTACTACGATAACTTCTAAAATAAAAGATCGATTGAAACTGATTATATGTCAGATTCAATCGATCTATTTTTTTAAATAAATTTAGTTATAAATTTGTTAGGCTTATTTTTTGGTTGTTCATCACTATAACCCAAAGCAAGTGCACAAGTGATTTCGTATTTGTTATCGATATCTAATGATTTTAAAAATTCTCTTATAGGTTCACTATTGTATGAATCGTAAAACTGGTTAATCCATACATTTGCAACATTTAACTCACAAGCTTTTAACATCATATTTTGCATTATACATCCGCAGTCGAATTTTCTATTTCGATTATCGCTTGGACTCAACAACAAAATCATATTTTTGCAATTATAAAATCCATTGTAACAATCATTATTCAAGTGCTTTCTTATGGCGTTTAATAAATTATCCATCGTACTATCATCAGAGATAGCTACAATTATATTGTCTTGTTTGTTCATTCCAGTAGGAGCATACGTTCCAGCCTCTACAATTTTTTTGATATAGTCAATTGATACTTTTTTAGATGTAAAATTTCTTCTCGATCTTCTGTTTTTGATAATATCCATAAATGCCTCCTATATGATATAATTTTAATACTGGGGGAGATATTTTGCAATTCGTAAAAACAAAAGAAGATTGCCAAGATTTAATGGATGTAGTAGCTGATACTGCAAGGATTTTGCTTGAAAGTGGAGCTGAAACATATCGCGTAGAAGATACAGCGTTTAGAATGAGCAAAAGTATTCAAAAAGTGAACAAAATAAATGTATTTGTTTCTTATACTTGTATAATAATATGTTTGAGTTTTGATTTTGGAGATCTTGTAACTATGAGAAGAACAATTCCAAAAGCGACAAATTTATGGAAAACACATCAAATCAATAATTTTTCCAGAAATTTTGTTAACGATGTATACACTTTGGATGAGTCAATAGAAATAATAAATAAAATAGATAAAAGATCGGTAGACAAAAAACTCTACATTTTTGGAGCAGCAGTTGCATCAGGATTATTTGCTCACTTACTTGTAGGAGGAATAATCGAACCAATAGT
>QWCD01000911.1_pt1 | contig 10492 bp, 13 predicted proteins | sample 1972461 | NCBI WGS metagenome assembly QWCD01 (sample SAMN09866717, study PRJNA288562) | Human vaginal metagenome isolate term4_vaginal, whole genome shotgun... | isolation source: vagina | host: Homo sapiens | place: USA: California | reverse complement strand
ATATTATTACAATAACAAAAGAATAAAGGAAAAATTAAAAGGATTAACTCCTGCTTCTTACAGAAGTCAATCCTTATTAGTAAGTTAAATTAAATTTGTTCAACTTTTTGGGGTCAGTACAAAAAATCTATTCCAATCGGCTTTTTTTATTTTAATAGCGGATCAATTCCTAAAAAATTAAGGAACTCTTGGTATTCCTCATATTTCTTTTGTTCATTCTTTACCTTTCCTTCGTAAATAGCTTTCATCAAAATATTTTTAGGAGTATGTTCCATATCGATAAATTCCATCACTTGTGTTCTATACCCTTTCAGTTCTAAAAAGGAAGAACGATAAGCATCTGTGGCTAAGCTACTAAATCTTTCTAATAAAATTCCATGTTTTCCCAACACATTCATAGAATGAAACAATGGACTTTTTTTATTTTTATTTATCTTTTGAAAAAATTCATGCTGACAACAAGGGACTGCTAAAATTGCCTTTGCCTTCATTTCTAAAGCTTTTAAAATAGAATAATCCGTTGCATTATCACAGGCATAAAGAGAAAAGACCAAATCCACTTCCTGTAATTTTTCAAAATCTTTGATATTTCCCGTTAAAAATTCTAAATTTTCATATCCTAATTCTTTTGCAATTTTATTACAATGCTTCATTACATCTTCTTTTAGATCCAAGCCAATAATCGTAAAAGAAATCTTTTTGATTTCTCGTAAATAGTAATAGAGAGCAAAAGTTAAATAAGATTTTCCACAGCCGAAATCTAAGATACGAATATGATCTTGTATCCATTTTTTTTCTTGTAGTTCCTCTATGGTATTTTCAATAAATTCTAAATACTTATTGATTTGACGATATTTTGCATAACTATGTTTATAGACTTTTCCTTCTTTTGACATCACTCCTAAGTACACTAAAAAATCAATTGGTTTTCCCTCAGCTAATAAATATTTTTTTGTTTTGTTATGCTCTAAAATCTTTTGACAACAGGTATTTCCGGATTCTTTTGAAAAATATTTATCTCCCTTCCTTCTTAGATGGTAATCTTTTCCTTCTGAATGAATATATGCCTGTTTAAATTGTTTGACAGAAATAGAAATTTCTTCATATAGACAAGCTGCTTCCATATTAAAATGATAAGACTTGTTATTTTTAAATTTTTCAAATTGCATAAAATCCTGTTCTTTTATTTTTACCGGTCGGATTAATACCTTATCCCATTCTGCATCTACTTCTTTATCAGAAAGTACAATTTTTATCAATTTTTTTTCTTGAATTAACTCTTCTAATAATTCCATTGCCTCTTTTGCTGTCATTTGTTCTGTTATCTCCTTTCATGATTCTGCCCGTAGAGCATCAATCGGATTTAAATTCGCTGCCTTTCTCGCCGGACTTACTCCAAAAATAATTCCAATCGAAATGGAAACTCCCAGAGAAAGTAAAATGGAAGTGAGAGAATAAATAGGCTGAATCCCTAATAGTTTCCCAGCGGAAAAACTAATAAAAAATCCCAGGATTAAACCAATCAATCCTCCCATAACCGTTAGTATCACTGCTTCCACTAAAAATTGAATTAAAATGTCTCGATTCGTGGCCCCTAAAGATTTTCGGATTCCAATTTCTTTTGTTCTTTCCACCACAGTCACCAGCATGATATTCATCACTCCAATTCCTCCTACAAACAAAGAAATTGCAGAGGCAAAGGTGATAAAAATATTTAAAGTAGATAGAATTTGATCAAAGGATTCCGTATCACTGGCAACCGTTCTCGTTGTATAGATATTCTGAATTTGATTTTTTTGTTCTAAATAATTTTTTGCTTCTTCCATTTCTTGTCCTAGATTTTCAGGATTTTTCGCTTCTATTAGAATATCTGTAAACACTCCACTTCCCTTATCAAAAACATAGTTATAGTTTTGATAGGGAATTCTTGCAAATCGGGGGAAAAATCCGGTTTTCATAACTCGAATAAAAGATTCCAAAGGATTTCGAAATACCCCGACCACTCGATAAGAAAGATTCATTCCTCGCCTTCTCTTAGAAATTTCTATTTCTTTACCAATGGCATTTTTTTCAGTCCCAAATAAGCTTTTTGCTGTTAAATTATCTAATAAGACAACATACTCTTTCGGAGAATATTCAAAACTTAAAAAATTTCTTCCTGCCATCATTTCTACAGGGTCTAAAACTTCATAGTCAGGGGTACTCATATTGATAAGAATCCCTTCTTTCTCTTCTCCAATTTTAATTCCAAAATATTCTTCAATTTGAGCGGCTACATTCTTAAAATGTCCTTCTTCTTTTAAATCTTTCATTTGACTTAAAGAGAATAGATATTTATATCGAAAATCATCCTTACTACTGTCTACTGTCACTGTAAATTTTCCGTATCCATTCTTTTTTAAATTCCCGGTAATTCCTTCTTGCCCACCTCGTCCAATGGACCACATCGACATCACGGAAGAAATTCCAATAATAATTCCTAACATGGTCAAAAAGGATCTCATCTTACTTGCTTTCAAAGTAGAAAAAGCACTTTTTATAATCTCCAGTAACATCATAGGACATCTTCTCCCAACAATTTTCCATCTTTAAAAATCGGTAAAACAATTTCACTATTGCTACTCGCATCACAAGCAATATGACCTTCAAATTCATGAACATTTGGCACAATAATCGGCTTTTCATTTCTAGCAACCCATCCACAAACTCCCCTTGAAAATGGAATTCGATAACAAGCTGTTTTCCCTTGGAAAGGTCCTAAGACTAATTCATCACCCTTTACAAAATAAAAACCAACCCAATTGACATCTTCTAATATTTCATATAAAAAAGCAGAAGTATTTGATAAAATTGCTATTTCATCCTTTTCATCCTCAATCAATGAAGCATATTGCTTTAATTTTAATTCTTGAAAATCCATAAAAACCTCCTTATTAACTATATTGAAGGTATTATAGCATAACAATTTAGATTTCTTGAATTTTTTTTATTTTGTCAAACTCTTTTTCCATCCACTTTGGAACATCAAAATCTGCTTTTAAATTCTCAAACCTATATTTTTTTATAATCTCTTTTAACTGTTTTCTAACATCATATTTAAAAGAATACGGACCAATATAACGAAATAATTCTACTAATTTTGCTCTTTCTCCCATTTCAAACAAAGGTGAATTTTTATCTTTTCGATAAAATGTCAGTTTATATTTTCCTACTTGAAATTTCCTATTCTTGTATGTCGGAGCATAAAAATCAAATTCTGTTAATTTTCTTGTGGAATACTGTAATATATATGCCGCTGTTTCTCCTTTCGGGAATAAGCTGTTGATATTGTATTGAACTTTCATATAATATCGTGCTATTTTAAGAATTTCTTCCTCATAGATTTCTTTTCTTCTTTTTGGTAAGCGATAATATACCTGTGGTAATACTTCTTTCACGATCTGGTACATACTACATTCTTTTAAAATTCTATTTTCTTCTGAATTAGATCCAATAAATACTTTTCCACCTGGTGCAAATAAAATTTCTTTATTAAAGTCTCCCATAAATAAAATTCTCCTTATATATTGATATTTATTCACAAACTTCTATAAAAATTTTAATATACATATCCGTTTCTGCATCTTTTTTTGACTCACTTTTAAACAAATAACCTAATCCAGGAATATCAGATAAAAATGGTACTTTATTTTCAGTATTTCGACGAGTAAAACGACTTAAGCCACCAATTAAAATCATTTCTTTATTTTTCACATGAATCCGAGTCGATAAACTTCTTCCTATCTTAGATCCTCCCTGTGAATTAAAGTTCCAATCCTTTTTATGATTTGTCTGTCGATACCTAAAATCACTTAATTCCAAAGAAATATCTAGTGTTACCGAATTATCTTGATGAATATATGGAATCACTTTTAGAATAAGACCTGCCTCTTTAAAAATAGGTTCAACAGAAGTACTTTCCCCTTTTTTCTTTTCTTTTTTCTCTCCTACAATGACTTCTTCTGTGATTTTAAATTCTCCTTTATTCCCATGGGCAATTAAAATAGAAGGAGAAGAAGTAATTTTTAAATCCTGTCTAGCCTCTAAAAGTTTTAAACTAAGCCCAAGAGCTTCTGTAGCATTAGAGAATTGTCGGATTAAATTCCATTTCGAGCCTAAAACAGGGCCTGAATTTCCAACACTTTCTTCTCCTAATACTGCAACACTAAATTTATTCTTTTGCTGGGAAGGCTTCTCATATAGCCAATCAAACCCTAGCTCATGAAATAAATCTTTTGAAATATCCAAAATTTGAGAATGTACTTTTACCTGTTTGCCCTCTATATCCATATGCTCCATAAGCTTGTCAATTTCGTGAATTTTTTTCTCTTCTGCCACAACGATTACTTGATTTCTACTATCCAAATTTGCTATTTTTATATCTGGAAACAAATCTTTTAAGGCGTCATAGATCTCTTTACTTCTTAAATAATGCAAATGATACTCCTTAGAAATTTCTTCTTTTTGAATTTGTACTTCTTCTAATAAGAATTCATGATTAGAAATTTTTTTTACTTTTTTATTTGTAATCTCCCCTAACATATCTAAAACTTCTTCTATACTTTGTCCTTCTTGAAAAAATAAGTTAAGAGGATCTTTTGGGCTCTCATCTACAGTAATTTTTATTCCTAAACACCCCTCTAATTCGTCCAAAGCTTCTCTCAAAGTTGTATCTGACATTTCAATATCTTTCGGTAATTCTTTAGCATCACAAACTTCTTCTAAAGTGAATAAACATATTAGAGCGAATAAAATGTAAAAACTAATAGAGTGTCTTTTTTGCCAAATGTACAAAAGGTACCCTGTTCTTTTTGTTATTCCTTGTAATAACTTCAAAATCATATTCTCCCTCTTTTACATAAATTACAAAATTACAATCAAGAATAGCCGTCTGATTATGACTGTGTTCTAATTTCCAATATTCTTCAGAAAAAGAGACTCTTCTTGAATCTTGCTCCAATTCTTGAATTAGCATAAGAAGATTATAAATTTTCCCCTGTATCTTTGATGAAATGAATAGTCTATTTCCTTCTTTCTGTATTCTCCCCAATCCTTGTAATTGTAAATGATGTTTTTCTAATACTCTCTGTAATAATAATTCAAACTCTAATAAATGAGAAAACATCTCTTGATTTTGTTCTTCTATTCCTTTATGAGGAAGAGAAATTTTCATTATCTTTAATTGCTGTTGCAATTCCTGATAGTGTTTTTCTTGTAACATTATTTTTTGTAACAGTTCTTCCTTTTTCCTATTTTTCTCTCTATATTCTTGAAAATTTTTCCAAGTGAAAAAATACACAATCATAAAACTAATTCCTATCACAATTATTCCATGTATTTCTTTTTTATTCTTCATTTTCTGCCTCTTCAATTTCAATATCAACTTCATACTTATTGTGAATTCTTTCAATTCTATCGTGATTTAAAAACTTAAAATTTTTTCTAAGCAATTGTGACATAAAATAAAGATACGATTTTTGAGAAGGAAATTGCAATTTTAATTTTAAAGTCCTATCTTCTAAAGATTCTATACAAATGATCTCTTTCCATTTTGAAATTTCATAGATCTTCCATAACATTTTATGAATTTGATAAAATTTTTGTTTTTGTTCTTCTAATTCTTGTTCTCTTTTTTCTTGTTCTTCTCTTACTTTTAATATTTCTTCTTCTAATAAGTTCATTTGATACCCTACATGAGATATTTTCTTCTCCAAGCTGACTAATTCTGTTCTTAAACTTTCTATCTGATATTGCCAATAAAAACCTAAGCAAATGATCATACAGCTCCCTAATAAGTAAAGATAGGAAAGATATTTTATATATTTCTTTTTTCTAGAGAAACGACTATGATGAAAAATATCAATTTTTTGTGCTATCTTCCTAATTTGCAATCTATTTAAATCATAAATAGAAAAATATTGACTCAATATTTCACGTTGCTTTTCTGTATAATCTCCTATAAGAATTACAGGAAGTTTTTCCATTTGAAGCTGTAAACACTGATTTATCATACTTTGTTCTTCTGAATGAAGCTGTATTATTTGAACAGAACTCATCTTTTGGTTTTCATACAAAAAAATATAGACTTCTTTTTCTTGAAAATTCAACAAGTAATATTTTTTTACCTTAGATATTGCAGTACTAAATTTGACAAAAAAGAAATATCTTCTTTTAAATAACAACAAAAAACCGTTTCTGTCTGAGCATTTTCTTCTAATACACACTCATAAATATAAGATATTTCTTTCGTATCCAAAAAATAATCTTGAGATAATTTTTCATAAACAGTTTCTTTTCTATCCTCCTCATCAATAGAAGGCGGTATTGTAAGCACTATAATTTTAAAAAACTTACTATCTAATAATAAAATTGAATTCTTAGCTATAGTCTGTTGAGAACAAATCTCTTTCCATGTATACACTGAATATTTCATAATAAATAAACTTCCATCTCTATGATTTTATAAGAAATAAATTCTGATACTTTTTTATTTTTTCCATACCGATATTCCACCATAAATCGAATCTTATATTTTTGCTTTCTTTCTATAAGCTCATAATATTTTACAAAATATCCTTTCCAGGTATCATAGATAATTTTTTGAGGAATTTCATTTTCTAAATGATACCCTCCAATAGAAATAGGCGAATTTGTTTTTACTAATAAAGAGATCTGGTCTTCTGTTTCTGTCAAATAATGATATAATTTTTTATCTGGATATTCAGATAAATACTTTTCTATCTTTGCTTTTTCATAATTCACAATATTTGTCAGAGTTTCTTGAGAAATCTTTTTTTCTTCGCTCTGTTTTTCTAATATATGAACAGAAAAAAGAGAATATATTTCTTGAAACTCTATTAACATCATTCCCATAAAAAATGAAATGAAAAATAATATTGGTAAAAAAATAAATCCTCTCTTTTTATGATGAAATATAAAAATTGTTTTCATACGTCTTATCCCTATTTTTTCTAATGTAACAAATCTTCAATATGGAATCTTTTATGGAAAAATATCCTCGTACATTACTCAGCATATCAATTCGATCTCCTGTTATAAAATATCCATTTCTATATTGTTCCAAATACAAATGAGATCGAAAAAAACGCAATACAAAGGTTTTTTCCAAATATTGATTCTTATCATCTTGAAATATACATTGTATCATTAAAGTATCTCCTTCTTCCATCTTCCAAGATTTCAAACTCTGTATATTTGCGTCTATTAAAGTCTTTCCTTCTGTATCTAAAACAAAACATGAAGGTAAGTCAGGACTCAAATACGATATTTTATGTGCTAACAAATGTTCTAATAATCGCTCTAAATTTTGTTCTTCTTGAGATATTTTAGATATTGCTCTTATTTTTTCATAACTTCCACAAAATAAAAAGATACTGGGAAAGAAAAAAGATAAAAAAATTAAGAAAATAGAGAAAGCTATTGCAATTTCTAAACTAGAAAATGCTGTTTCTTTATTATTTTGGTATAACAATACTCCACCCTTCCCAAATCTTTTTTGAACTTTCGATATCAAACATTTGAAAATAGTAAATATCCTCCTCCTTATCTCCATTTCTTAAATGCTCCTTACTCACTTTTAGTAAAAATTTTGAATTCATATTATCTAAAGACCATTTTGCATTATTATAGTAAAAGTCTCCTTCTTCCATTCTTTCTTTTTGAATTTTTGCTTGAAAACTAATAATAGCATTTCTTTGTTCCCATTTTTTATCATATTGTTTTTCTCGTAACCAAAGGAAAGATAACATTCTTTTTTGTAATGAAAAAAAAGATAAAAAAGCTAAAAGAAATAGAACAATACTACAAGATATTTCCAATAATATAAAACCTTTTCTTTTCATAAATATACTTTTAAAATACATAAAGATAAGCTAAAATAAGGTAACATTGCCAATTCTTTTGTTTTTTTACTATATAAAATATAAACACCAATCATAGAAGCCAATACAAATGATATCATGTAAAAATAATAAATAGAAATCCATAAATGATAGGTAGAAGCCATGATGGCTCCCACTGACATGACAAATTTAATATCTCCAAACCCTAAAACTTCTTTTTGTACAAAATCAGAAACGTATCCATATAAAAAAATTAAAGGAAAAGAATAGAGAGAGATACTGATCAAAATTGTATCCCAAGAATTCCCGTTTATCCTAGAATAAATAAGACTGCAACATAATAAAAATAAGTTTCCAAGATTGGGGACTTCTTTGGTTCGTATGTCTTCAATACATAAGTAGAAAATATTACCTATTATACAAAAAATTAGTAGCTTTTCCATTCTACTCCTCTCGAATCAAACTGACCAATATTTTCTGGTAACTTAAACCAAAGATATATCCCATCACTTTTCCCTTTTTCATCTGGATTTTTAAAAGTAAAGAAAAGTTCCCCACCATATTGAATACCAGCATCTTTTGAATTCTTAGAACCACCAATTTCTATCTTAGCATCTTTTAAAATTTTCTTCGCATTCGGGTCTAAATATTCTGATAATTTTTGAAAAGCTTCTTTCACTTTCTCATCAGAATCATAATCATCCGGTTCAATCAATTTTTCGGTATGTTCCATTTGATACATTTGTGATGCAATTCTAAGAGAGCTTAAAGTAGCAATAGCCTTGGTATCCTTTCCTTTTGCCAATTGATTTCTTACTTGTGGTGTCACGAGTGTTGATAGCACAGCAACGATAGCAACAGCTATTACAATTTCTATTAAAGTAAATCCTTTATTTTTCATAGATTCCTCCTATAATATGTTACTTAATGAAAACATAGGTAAGTAAACTGCAATAATTACAATTCCTATACATAAGCCAAATATAATAAAAATACTCGGTTCTAACCATAATAAATATTTTTGAATCTTGAAATGTAATTGCTCCTGCGTGTACATAGCAATTTTTTGAAAAATTTCCTCTATATTTCCTCCCTCTTCTCCTAATGCAATAAAATATAAATCTTTCTCGGAAAAACATCCCAGTTCTCGAAAAGCAATATGAACTTTCTCTCCTTTATATATTTTCTTTTTCATACTTAAAAATCTCTTACAAAATTCTAAATTTTCAATTTCTTTTTCTAAAATAGAAAAAGTTTCTTGAAAAGAAAATCCAGTTTTTAATAATAATTCTAAATATTTAGACATTCTCAGTCTAAGCATTTCAGCAAATAATCCTGAACAATAATATTTATTAAAAAGGAATCTATCTATTTTATGTTGTAGCTCTTTATGATATTTTTTTATAAAAATTAGATATATTCCTATAAAACAAAGTATTACTATCAATCCTAAAAAAGGAAATATATATTTTATCTGTAATAATATTCTTGTAATGAGCGGTAAAGGGATGCCAGTATCTTGAAATAAAGAAAGAAGTTTAGGAAAAATAAAAGAGAATAAAAATATGAGAATGAATGTTGAAAAACAGATTAAAAAACAAGGATAAAATAAGAGAGAAAAAATTTGTTTTTTTAACTTTTTATATTCTTCTAATTCTGAAATTAGTAATTCTAAAGCACTCTCCATATTACCACTTTCTTCTCCAATAAAAAGGACTTTTAGAAAAAACTTTCCAAAAAATTCACTATTTATTGAAAAAGAATCTACAATTTTATTTCCTTGTTGTACACTATCAATAATATCTTCTAAAATTTTTTTCTTGAATATATTATTTTCATAAGTTTTCATAATAGTAAATGCTTCAAGATATGCTATTCCATTTCTTAAAAGAAATAAAAACTCTTTTACAAAAGGAAGTAAATATTTTTTTCTGTAAAAGGAAAAGTTAATTTCTCTTGAAAAAATAACCATTTTCTTATTTTTTCTGACATTCAAACACTTGTATACATCTTTTTCAGTGTTTACTATCATATGTTTCCATTTTATTTTTCTACTTTTATAAAAAAGAATATAATAGTGTTTCATATTTCTCCTATTACTTCCTCTAAAGAAATAATACCTGATTTGATCTTGTTTAAAACATTTTCATCTAAAGAAATCATATGAGGTTTTAATTCTTTCTTAGTATCTCTACATAAAATCCAATTCCTATTATAATCATCTACAATAAATAACTCGTATACTCCTATTCTTCCCAAATATCCTTTATAATTGCAATGTGAACATCCTACAGAGCTGTATGATTTTATTTCTTTATTTGAATTATAAGCTAATAAAGAAGACAATTTTACACTATCTTCATTCTTATTTCTACAATATATACAATTTTTTCGAAATAATCTTTGTGATAAAATCATTAGTAGTGAATTAGAAATTAAAAAAGGACTAATTCCCAAATCACAAAGTCTATCAATACATTGAGTAGAATTTTTAGCATGAATGGTGGAAAAAACCAAATGACCTGTTAATGCGGCCTTGATAGCCAATGCAGCAGTTTCTCTATCTCTAATTTCTCCAATCATAATAATAT
>QWCD01000834.1_pt1 | contig 10502 bp, 6 predicted proteins | sample 1972461 | NCBI WGS metagenome assembly QWCD01 (sample SAMN09866717, study PRJNA288562) | Human vaginal metagenome isolate term4_vaginal, whole genome shotgun... | isolation source: vagina | host: Homo sapiens | place: USA: California | reverse complement strand
TTGAAAATCAGATTTTTAGATTGCCGGTTTCTATCGAAGAAGAAGATCTTGAACAAATGGTTCGATTGATCAACCGAGAACTCGTAGGGTGTGATTTGACCACCGTTATGACCAAACTCAGGACAGATTTCTTCCATTACCTGAATGAATCCGTTCAGCAGTTGATTGGTCAGGGATCCATGATGGAATACCTGCTGAATAAGGTCAATACACAGCGCGTATATGTTCAAGGAAAGAATAATCTCTATCATTATCTTTACGAATCCGACGATATTGATCAGATTGACTACTTGAATCAACTCTTAAGTAATCCTGATCAGATGAATCAGATGCTTACTCCGAGTGAGCAAGGCATCCAAGTTAAAATAGGACGTGACTTATCGATTGAAGGATTGGATCATTTAAGTGTGATGACTGCTCAGTTGGAAGGACCAAGCGCTCATCAGACAATCTCTGTGGCAATCCTTGGCCCTGAGAATATGTCCTATTTACGGATGGCCCAACTTTTCCAGGGTGTGAGAGTAGAGCTCTGCCACTACATCGATTCCTATTATCACTGTGAGGAGGGAAAAATGAATGGCAAAAACAGATGAAGAATTAAAACAAGAGGCGGTTACTGAAGAAAAAGTAGAAGCCAAAGAAGAAAAAGAAGACGTTTTGGAGGAAACAGCTGAATGTGAAGAAGAAAAGACTTCCCTTGAGGAAGAAGGGGCTGAAGAACCCCAAGAAGATGAACTCACTCAGCTGGAGCAAGCTCTTCAGGAGAAGGAGGAGCAAGTCCTTCGTTTATCCGCTGAAATTGCAAATATCCAACGCCGACATAAAACAGAAGTTCAGAACGCTGCCAAGTATCGTTCCCAAAGCCTAGCGACGCAGATGTTATCGTCTATCGATAACTTAGAGCGGGCCTTGGCCATTGAAGCGGACGATGAAGCCAGCGAAAATATGAAGCGTGGAATTCAAATGGTTCTTGAAAGTATGCAACATGCCTTTAAAGAAGAAGGAATTGAAGAAATTAACCCTAAAGGGGAAATCTTCGATCCGAATTTCCATCAATCGGTGTCCTCTGTTCCTCTTGAAGAGGGACAAGAAGCGAATACAGTCGTGGAAGTTTACCAAAAAGGCTATGTTTTGAAAGATCGCGTCCTACGACCAGCCATGGTTGTTGTCGCACAATAGTTGAAGAGAAAAGGGGAATTTATAATGAGTAAAATTATTGGTATTGACTTAGGAACAACAAACTCAGCTGTTGCAGTGTTAGAAGGGAATGAACCTAAGATTATTCCTAACCCAGAAGGTAACCGGACAACACCTTCTGTTGTTGCCTTCAAAGATGGGGAAATTCAAGTCGGGGAAGTCGCTAAACGTCAAATGGTGACGAACCCTGATACCGTTGCTTCCATCAAACGTCACATGGGCGAAGATGGCTACAAAGAACATGCAAATAACAAAGATTATACGCCACAAGAAATTTCTGCCATGATCTTACAATACTTAAAAGGCTACGCAGAAGATTACTTAGGGGATAAAGTCACCAAAGCTGTTATCACCGTTCCTGCTTACTTTAATGACGCTCAACGTCAAGCCACCAAAGATGCAGGTAAAATTGCTGGCTTAGAAGTAGAACGTATCGTTAACGAACCGACTGCAGCTGCTTTAGCTTACGGTCTTGAAAAAGAAAAGGACGAAGAGAAGATTTTGGTCTTTGACTTAGGAGGTGGGACCTTCGATGTGTCTATCCTTGAATTAGGGGACGGCGTCTTCGAAGTCTTATCTACTGCCGGAGATAACAAATTAGGTGGGGACGACTTTGACCACCGTATCGTAGAATACTTGATTGATTCCTTCAAGAAAGAAAACGGCATTGACCTTTCTAGCGATAAGATGGCTATGCAACGTTTGAAAGACGCTTCTGAAAAAGCGAAAAAAGATCTCTCAGGAGTTACCTCGACTCAAATCTCCTTACCATTTATTTCTGCAGGGGCAAATGGTCCTTTACACTTAGAAGTCACCTTAACACGTGTGAAATTCAATGAATTAACAGAAGACCTCGTTGAACGGACCACTAACCCTGTTCAACGGGCTTTACAAGATGCTGACTTGAGCAAGAGTGAAATTGACCAAGTTATCTTAGTGGGTGGTTCTACACGTATCCCAGCAGTGGTTGACCACGTTAAAGAACTTACCGGTAAAGAACCTAACCGTTCTGTGAACCCAGACGAAGTGGTGGCTATGGGTGCTGCGATTCAAGGTGGTGTGATTACAGGGGATGTCAAGGATGTTGTCCTCTTGGATGTTACCCCACTTTCCTTAGGGATTGAAACCATGGGTGGTGTCTTCACCAAATTGATCGATCGGAACACAACCATCCCAACCTCTAAATCTCAAGTCTTCTCCACTGCTGCAGATAACCAACCTGCCGTAGATATTCACGTTCTTCAAGGGGAACGTCCAATGGCTGCAGATAACAAGACCTTGGGCCGCTTCCAATTAACCGACATTAATCCAGCTCCTCGTGGAATTCCTCAAATTGAAGTCACCTTCGATATTGATAAGAACGGTATCGTTAATGTTTCTGCTAAGGACAAAGGAACCGGTAAAGAACAAGCTATTACTATTCAATCCAACTCCGGCTTAACCGATGAAGAAATTGATCGGATGATGAAAGATGCCGAAGCTCACGCAGAAGAAGACGAAAAACGTAAAGAAGAAGCTGATTTGAAGAATGAAGTTGATCAACTCATTCATCAAACAGAAAAGACCACCAAAGACGTCGAAGGCAAAGTCGATCAACCTGAAATTGATAAAGCCAACAGCTTAAAAGATGAATTGAAGGCTGCTCGAGAAGCAAATAACACAGAAGACATGAAGAAGAAGAAGGATGAATTAATGGAAGTCCTTCAACAACTTACCATGAAACTCTACCAAGCGAACCAAGCAGAACAACAAGCCGCTTCTGGTCAAGCAAGTGATAACAAGAAGAAAGATGACGGCACTGTTGAAGGCGACTTCGAAGAAGTAGACGACGACAAATAATAAATAAAGTATTCGAGATGTCCCTGTCGAGAGGCAGGGACAATCTTTTGTTAAAATAGAACCAAAAGGGGGAGGTTTATGATGGCAGGAAAACGTGATTACTATGACGTCCTAGGTGTCTCCAAAGACGCTAGCCAAAAAGAGATCAAGCAGGCTTATCGACAACTCGCTAAAAAATACCATCCCGATCTCAATAAAGAACCCGGTGCAGAAGAAAAATATAAAGAAGTAACAGAAGCTTATGAAGTCTTAGGCGATGAAAAGAAACGCCAACAATATGACCAATTTGGCCATGCTGGTGCTAATGGTGGCTTTGGTGGAGGTTCTTACCAATACTCTAGTCAAGGATTCTCTGGTTTTGATGATATCTTTAGTCAGTTCTTCGGAGGAGGCGGGGGCTTTGGCGGTTATTCTTCTGGACGTCAGGCCAATGCGCCTCGTCAAGGAGACGATCTCCAATATACACTCGATCTTAAGTTCGAGGAAGCCATCTTCGGGACGGAAGAAACCATTCGCTACAAACGGGAAGAAGCATGTCATTCCTGTGAAGGGACGGGAGCCAAAGGCGGCTCAGGAAAAGAAACCTGTTCGCAATGTCACGGTCAAGGGATCGTTCAACAAGTCCGGAATACACCATTTGGACAAATGGCTACCCAAACAACCTGTCCAAACTGTCAGGGAACTGGTGAAGTTATTGTTGAGAAATGTACTTCTTGTGGCGGAAGTGGCCGGGAAGAGAAGAATCATACAGTGAAAGTCAAAGTCCCTGCTGGGGTGGAAGATGGCCAATCAATCCGTCTGTCCAGACAAGGGAACGCTGGCTATAATGGTGGACCGAACGGGGACTTGTATGTAGTCTTCAGTGTTCAACCTTCTGATATTTACAATCGCAAAGGCGCTCAGATTTCAATCGAGTTACCGATTAACTTTGCTCAAGCAGCTCTTGGGGATGAAGTCGAAGTGCCTACCGTTCATGGCAAGGTGAAGTTAAAAGTGCCTGCGGGTACTCAGAGCGGCGATGTGATCCGCTTAAGAGGCAAGGGAGCCCCTATCTTAAATCGAGATCAAATGGGCGATCAACTCGTCCACGTTCGTGTGGTTACGCCTAAATCTTTGAACGAAAAACAAAAAGAAGCCCTTAGAGCTTACGCGAAGGCTTCTGGAGATAATGTGACTGAAGCAGAAAAGAATTTCTTTGATAAATTAAGAGATGCTTTCTCATAGAAGGCAAGTTAAAAGGCGGTAGTAGTACCGCCTTTTTGTGTGTCTTTTTAGAACTTAGCTGGGCAGATTCGATGGAATGCATGATGGCGTCTACCATAGTGTCGCTGGGTTCCCCTTGACCGAATTCCTCTTGGTAAATGACTGTACAATCTATTTGAAGTGAGCCAAAGTAAGGTTCCCAGAGGTAGCGGTTGGTGAGGACGACATCTCCCTTTCCTAGATGAAAAGCGTCAGCGAATTTACGTGCCGAATCAAATTTATGGATGATCGGATGCATAGACAATTGTTTCATAGTTAAGCTCCTTTAATCCCTTAAAGATTAATCACTTTATAGTAAAGCGCTTTCTCGCCGCCAATTTAGCACGCTTCGAGGAGCTTGTCAATGTCTTATCGATTTTTCTTTAGTGTGGGGAGGAGGGAAGGCCTATACAGAAGAGATTCTTCAAAATATAGGAGGAAGATTAGGCGAAGAGAAGGATTTCTGTTATAATAAAAAATGATTCTATTTGAGTGAACAAAGGAAGTGAAAGAATTAGTGAGTAAAACACTTGATATGAAAGAACTTCAAGAACGCCAGAAACGGATTCGTAATTTTTCGATTGTGGCGCATATTGACCACGGCAAGTCGACCTTAGCGGATCGGATTTTGCAGAAGACAGGTACCGTTTCAGACCGGGAGATGCATGATCAACTTTTAGATTCCATGGATTTAGAGCAAGAGCGTGGGATTACCATTAAATTGAATGCGGTGGAACTAGAGTATAAGGCTCAAGATGGAGAGACCTATATCTTCCACCTGATTGATACCCCAGGACATGTCGACTTTGCCTATGAAGTGTCTCGGAGTCTGGCAGCGTGTGAAGGGGCTATTCTCGTAGTAGATGCGGCGCAAGGGGTAGAGGCCCAAACGCTCGCTAATGCCTACTTAGCGGTGGAGAATGACCTTGAACTTGTCCCCGTCGTGAATAAGATCGACCTCCCTTCAGCCAATCCAGAGCTCGCCAAACAAGAAATTGAAGATATTATTGGGATCGATGCTTCGGATGCGATCTTGTGTAGTGCCAAAACTGGGATTGGAATCGATGAAATTTTAGAGCAATTAGTAAGTAAGATTCCTGCCCCAACAGGAGATTTAGATGCTCCATTGCAAGCCCTTATCTTCGATTCGGTGTATGATCCTTATCGTGGCGTGGTGCTGAGTGTTCGGATTATGAATGGAATTGTTCAACCGGGAGATAAGATTGAGTTAATGTCGAACGGCAAACAATTTGATGTGACAGAGGTCGGCATTATGTCCCCTCAAGCGATGAGTCGGGATTACTTGATGGCTGGAGATGTGGGTTATATTACAGCTTCCATTAAGACTATCCAAGATACCAAAGTAGGAGATACGGTCACTTTGGCCTCTCGTCCAGCTACAGAAGCTTTACCAGGGTATCGGCCTATGCTTCCTATGGTCTACAGTGGATTGTATCCTGTAGACTCGAGAGACTATTCAGATCTTCGGGATGCGCTCGAAAAACTCCAATTGAACGATGCCTCCTTGACCTTTGAACCGGAATCTTCTCAAGCGCTCGGTTTTGGATTTAGGTGTGGTTTCTTGGGGATGCTCCATATGGATGTTACCCAAGAGCGGTTGGAGCGGGATTTTGGATTGAACTTGATCATTACAGCGCCTTCTGTTATTTTTCATGTCTTTAAAACAGACGGTGAAATGATTGAAGTCTCGAATCCTTCTCAAATGCCTGATTCTACTCAAGTGAATCGCATTGAAGAACCTTACGTAAAAGCGGAAATCATGGTTCCTCAAGAATACGTCGGAAATGTGATGGAATTGGCTCAGCGCAAGCGGGGAAATTTCGTCAATATGGAATATCTTGATGATATTCGAGTGAATGTGATCTACGAAATGCCGCTTAATGAAGTTATTTTTGATTTCTTTGACCGGCTCAAATCTTCCACTAAGGGTTATGCTTCTCTGGATTACTCTATTGTGGGCTATAAGCCAAGTCAATTAGTGAAGTTAGATATTCTCTTAAGTGGGGATCCAGTTGATGCCCTCTCGACGATTGTTCATAAGGATTTTGCCTATGATAGGGGACGGAAGCTCACAGAAAAACTCAAGGAAGTGATTCCAAGACAAATGTTTGAAATTCCTGTTCAAGCGGCGATTGGTCACAAGATTATTGCTAGAACTACGATCAAAGCTTACCGCAAAGACGTGACGGCCAAACTCTATGGTGGAGATGTTACCCGTCGTCAAAAATTATTGAAGAAACAAAAAGGATGAAGAAAAATAGAGTCCTTTGCTGGAGAGAAGACGAACTCTCTACCCTAAGGTATAGAACGAACAAATGAAGTGAATATAATAATAAAGTTCGGAAAAATGACTAAATTTTAGGAAAATTTTCTAAAATTTAGTCATTTTTCTTACACTTTATAGTATACTAGACCTATTCTATTGAAAATATTGGAGGGCAGCTATGGACAGTGATATTCAAATTGCACAAAATAATCAATCATTACCAATCGAAGACATTGCGAAGGCCTGTGGGTTAAAACAAGAAGAAATATTACCGTACGGGCATGATAAAGCGAAAATTAGTCATGAAGGCTTGATGCGATTACAAAGCCATCCACGCGGTCACTTAATTTTAGTAACTGCTATTAATCCAACACCAGCTGGGGAAGGAAAATCTACAGTGACTATTGGATTAGGAGATGCCCTTCATCGCCTGAACAAGAAAGTGATGATTACTTTAAGAGAACCTTCTCTTGGACCAACCATGGGTTTAAAAGGAGGTGCAGCTGGCGGAGGCTATGCGCAAGTCGTCCCTATGGAGGATATTAACCTTCACTTTACAGGGGATATTCATGCCATTACTGCTACGAATAACTTGCTGGCAGCTTTAATTGATAATCATATCCAACAAGGAAATGAATTAGGAATCGATAGTCGCCGCATTATTTGGAAACGGTGTATCGATATGAATGACCGGGTATTGCGTCATGTGGTCCTTGGTTTAGGAACGCCAGGCAACGGCTATGTGCGTGAAGACGGCTTTGACATTACAGTGGCTTCAGAAATTATGGCCGTTCTTTGTCTCTCTCGAGATTTAGAAGAAATGACAGACCGCTTTAATCAAATGATTGTGGCCTATCGGAGAGATAAGACGCCGATTCGAGTTCAAGATCTGGGTTGCGCAGGTGCCATGTCTTTATTGATGAAAGATGCGATTTTACCAAATTTGGTTCAAACTTTAGAACATACGCCAGCGCTCATTCATGGAGGGCCTTTTGCGAACATTGCTCACGGCTGTAACTCTGTGATTGCAACAGATGCTGCTTTACGTTTATCAGATTATGTGGTTACAGAAGCAGGCTTTGGGGCTGACCTTGGCGCTGAAAAATTCATGGACATTAAGGTGCCTGTTCTCGGTCAACATCCAGAGGCCGTAGTCATCGTGGCGACGATTCGTGCCTTGAAACATCACGGCAAGGGGGACGACTTTGCGGCTTTAGAGTGTGGGATCTCTAACTTGAAGCACCATATTGTAACGATGCAAAAATATGGCGTTCCTGTGGTCGTGGCGGTGAACCGTTTTATTCAAGATACAGAAGAAGAACTCACTTTTGTTCATCAAACTTGCCAATCTCTTGGCGTCTCTTGTCATACGACAGAAGTCTGGGCTAAAGGTGGAGAAGGGGCTTTAAGTTTGGCAGAAGATGTTCTTCACCAAATTCATCACGCCCACCCCCGCTTTACCCCTCTCTATTCAGCAGAAGAAACCAGTATTGAAGACAAACTCGACTGCCTAGTAAAAGAAATTTATGGGGGCAATCAAATCGAATACAGTCCGCAGGCTTTGAACGAATTGAAGGAAATTAAGGCAAACGGCTGGGACAAACTGCCTCTCTGTATGGCCAAAACACAATATGCTTTGTCCGATAATCCTAAAGATCTGGGCGAGCCACGTGACTTCACCTTGCATATCCGTCAGTTTATTCCGAAGTTAGGCGCAGGTTTTATCGTTTGTCTAACCGGAAACATCCTCACTATGCCTGGATTACCGAAGCATCCCGCCGCTCTCAATATGTCGATTGACAATCGAGGAAAAATAGAAGGTCTCTTTTAATAGAATTCTATGAAGCAGTCGTCAAATAAAAATGGCCTGTGCTAAAATAGAATAGCCAAGAAAAGTCGTGAAAGAAATTTCTGGATCGACTTTTTTTATCCGCAATTTTAAGTGGGCGGGACGATTTTGAAGAAGATGAAAGAAACTTCTAAAAAAAATGTAAGTCGACGGGTGGTAGGCTTCGTTTCGTTGGAAATTATGATAAAATAAAACAGAATGTTAGAAGAGGAGCGATGCGTTTTGCGTGATTATCTAGCAAAGAATTGGAGTAAAAGCTACGGCATCAAGGATATTTTAAAAGAGGTATCCTTCTTAGTACGAGAGGGAGATCATATAGGTCTCATCGGGCCTAATGGTTCTGGAAAATCGACGCTTTTGCAAATTATTGCCGGCTATGACAATGTAGATAGCGGAGAAGTAGACCATCAAAACGATTTTACGATTGGTTTGGTGAAACAAGATCCGAATCTGGATGACCAACAAACCGTTTTTGAAGCGGTTTATATGTCGAATAGCCCCTTGGTTCAAGTGGTTCGTGCTTATGAAGAAGCCGCTAATGACTTAGCCAAGGCTCCAGATGATCCGCAAAAACAAGCAGCCTATAAACGTTGTGAGCAAGCCATGAATACTAAGAACGGGTGGCAATTAGAGACCAAGATTCAAACCATTCTTTCGAAATTACAGATCAAAGATATCTATCAACCGGTCGGTCAATTGAGTGGGGGACAAAAACGGCGCGTGGGAATGGCGAAGGTTCTCATTGATGAGCCAGACCTCTTGCTTTTGGATGAACCGACCAACCATATGGATTTTGAAATGGTGGAATGGTTAGAGAACTATATCGGCCAATACAAAAAATCGGTGATTGTCGTTACCCATGATCGATACTTTTTGGATCGGATCTCTAAGCGTATTTTTGCTTTAGAGGGCGGAGAATTGAGAGAGTATCACGGCAACTACCAAGATTATTTGGATAAGCGTGCCATCGAATGTGAAGTAGCCCAGTCCACCCGCGAAAAGCAGAAAAAACTTTACAAACAGGAACTGGCTTGGATGAGGCAGGGGGCTCAAGCGAGAAGTACCAAGCAAGAAGCACGAATTCATCGCTTCGAAGACCTCAAAGAAAGTCTTAACCAACCAACCCTTACTCGGCAAAACTTGACCATCGATTTGGATCAAGAGCGGTTAGGTAAGAAAGTAATCACTCTGGACCATGTTTCTGTCGGCTATGATAAAGGCAAGCCGCTTTTGGAAGATATTAATCTTTTAATTCAAAAGAGTGACCGAATCGGTATTATTGGAGGAAACGGCGTCGGCAAGACCTCTCTCCTTCATACGATTGCTGGGCTTATTCCTTGCTTAGAAGGGACGATAGACTTAGGAAGTACGGTGAAGTTAGCTTATTTCCAACAACTTCCAGATAACCTTCCAGAAGACAAACGGGTCATTACTTATATCCAGGAAGTCGCGGATGAATTTGTCTATTCAGATGGGCGAAAACTTTCAGCTTCTCAAATGTTGGAGACCTTCCTTTTTGATCGGCAAACGCATGGGCAATTTATCGGTAAATTATCAGGTGGAGAGAAGAAGCGGCTCTATCTCTTGAAGCTTCTGATGTCTCGTCCGAATGTCTTGTTTTTAGATGAACCGACCAATGATTTAGATATTGACACCTTGACGGTTTTAGAAGATTATCTCAAGACTTTCCCAGGGGCGGTCATCACCGTGAGCCACGATCGCTACTTTTTGGATAAGGTCGTTGACAAGTTATTAATCGCAACAGATCATCACTGCCAACTCTTCTATGGCAATTATTCCGACTATCAAGTCGCCCAAAAAGAAGAAAGCAAAAAACAGAAAGAAAGCCAGCCGAAGTCTTCCACTAAAGCATCCGCAAAAACGGATAAGCCTAAAAAGAAGATGACCTACCAAGAGAAGAAAGATTGGGAAACCATTGAAGAGGACATTATGGCTTTAGAAGAAAGTATTCAAGCCATAGATGAGGAAATGATGGTCTGTGGGTCTGATTATGGAAAGCTAGCAGACCTCCAAAAAGAAAAAGAAAGCCAGCAAGAAGAATTATTAGATAAGATGACTTATTGGGAC
>QWCD01027940.1_pt1 | contig 10651 bp, 8 predicted proteins | sample 1972461 | NCBI WGS metagenome assembly QWCD01 (sample SAMN09866717, study PRJNA288562) | Human vaginal metagenome isolate term4_vaginal, whole genome shotgun... | isolation source: vagina | host: Homo sapiens | place: USA: California | reverse complement strand
AACTGGCAAAAGAATACGGATCTGTAATATCAATATCTGGAGAAAAAGACGCGGTATACGGTCACGGATGCCTAGTGCGAATAACTGGCGGACACAAGGCTATGACAAAAGTTGTAGGAACTGGGTGCGCTCTTGGATCATTAGTGGCGGCATATGTGGGTGCAAACCCAGAGCGCCCAGTGGCAGCAACAGTGGCTGCACACGTGCACGCTGCAGCAGCTGGAACGTGTGCAGCGAGACAAACAACCGCACCAGGAACATTCAGAACACTGTGGATCGATGCGCTGCAAACATTAAGCGTAAACAACATGTTTGAACTAACAAACATTGAGTTCAGCATAGAACCAACAGATTGGACACTTTACCTAGTAACAGATCCACGAATGGGAAACCGTAGCGAAGAACAAGTTGCAGTAGAATCCATAGATGGCGGAGTGACAGTAGTTCAATTGCGAGATAAATACTCCAACGATACTGAAATATCAGAAAAAGCCATAAAGTTACGCAAAACACTTATAAAAGCAAAACATGGAGATATACCGATTTTCATAGACGATCACGTTGACACCGCAGCAAAACTGGGATTCAACCTGCATATTGGTCAAAAAGACACGCCTTTCGTTACAGCACGTAAATCCATGCCAGCCGAATGGATGATTGGACTTTCTTGCGCAAGAGTAGACCTAATGGAAAAAGCATATAAAGAGTGCAAAGAGAACGATACTCCACTTCCTGATGTTATAGGAATCGGAGCTGCATTTGCCACAAATACTAAGGCGCATGATGTTCCTCCTCTTGGAGTTGAAGGCGTAAATGAAGTAGCAAAAGTAGCACACAGCATGGGTGTAAAAACTCTAGCGATTGGTGGAATACACGAAAACACCGTTTTTCCAATCAAAGACCTAAGCATTGATGGAGTATGCACTGTATCTGCTCTCATGTGCGCTGAAGATCCTAAAAAAGTAGCGAGCGATCTTAAAAGCGTAATAACTCGCTAAAGTATGCATTAAAGTCACAAAGATTGGCTAATAGCGTATACTTTCAATCCCTAGCAACGTGTATACTTTCACAAGTTGCGGGCTTGTAGCTCAGTGGATAGAGCGTCTGCCTCCGGAGCAGAAGGTCGTGGGTTCGAATCCCATTAAGCCCACGTTTTGCGTTAATTAACTTCCACAAAAATTAATTTCCGCCAAGAAGCGCAAACGTACCGTAGTAAACAGCTGCGATTAATGCAATTGCAGGAATAATTAAGCACACAACCATAAACACATAATCGCGCTTATTTACGTAACTTATGCGTGCATGAGATCTTGGATTTTCTCCACCAAAACCGCGCGCTTGCATTGCTGTTGCCAAAGTACTAGACCTACGAATCGAAAGAACAAGAAGCGCAAAAGCTTGAGGCATAAATGCGCGAATCTTACTATCGTCTCCAAGACCGCGAGATCTTCTAGAAGCAGTAAGAGCTGCCCAATCGTCTTGTAAAACGCTAAAAAGCCTCATTCCCGCTAATCCACCATAAACAAACTTATCTGGCAAATGCATAACTTGACTAAAAGCATCTGCTAAATCTGTAGCATCAATACCAATAACAGTAACAATTGCAGGAACACCAATCGCTAAAATACGAATAAACGTTGCAATTGCAAGAGTTGTTGAGTGCTCGCTTACGTGAATAATTCCCCAATCAAACAACGTTTGACCGCCAGATTTACCATACAACCACACTGCTAGAGCAGATCCAGGCGCACCAACCCAAACAGGCCAAGAAAGCTTAACAACACGCCAAGGATTCATTCCAACAATCCATAAAATTATAAACTCTAAAACAAGTGCAATAGTCGAAGAAAGCCAATCAAGAGTAAACAGCAAAGGAATGGAAAGCATAAAAGCTCCAAGCATGCGGTAAACAGGATTTAGCGATGCCAAAAATGGCGAGCAACTTGCGGCTCTTTCTTTCTCATCACGCTTATTTACAGCGCTAACTTTTATTCGAGAAATATTCGTTGAATTAGTTGTAGAAGACAAGCTTTGCGATGATTCTAAATCTTCTTTTGCTTGCGATTCTTGTAAATCTGATAAATCTCCAGAATCACTATTCTTAGCATTGTTAACTGGCAAAAGTTCAACCAAACGCGCGCCCAGAGCGTCTACTAGCTCTTTATCGTGAGTAACAACAATAACACTAACGCCGTCTGCTCTAAGACTTGCAATCAGCTTTATAATTTGCATCCACGTTTTTCGATCTTGGCCAAAAGTTGGCTCATCTAAAATCAAAACCCTTGGAGCTGCAGCCAAAGATGCAGCAACTGTAAGCCTGCGCTTTTCTCCTCCAGAAAGCGTGTACGGATTGGCGTTGGCATATCTGCCTAATCTGAATCGCTCTAGCAATTCTTTAGCTTTTGCTCGAGCATCCTCTTCGCTCATGCCTGTTCTAATAGGGCCTAACATAACCTCTTCTAAAACAGTTCCGCAAGCAAATTGGTGTTCTGGATTTTGGAAAACATACGATATTCTTTTAGCGAGTTCAGTTGACTTCCACTTTATAGGATCACTTGAGTCTAAATCTTTACAAAGTTCCTCGCTTGCTACAACTTCGCCTTCTATTGACGGAATTAATCCTGCCAAAGTTAGAGACAAAGTTGATTTTCCAGCACCATTTGCGCCAACCAAAGCCGTTATTTGGCCAGAATTAAATTCAAGATTAATGTTTTTAGCTATTGGAGTATCCGTATGACTAATCGCAAGGTTTTTTGTAGATAAAACTACTTTCCCATCTCCTACAGAAGGATCACAATCAGGCTCTCCTTCAACATGAATCCTGCCTATATTGCGATTTTTTGAATCCTTATACTTATCCGGGAGCCATATTCCAAGATTTTCAAAATCAAGATCCTTGCGATTAAACACCTCGTCTGGAGTTCCGTCGGCTACGATTACTGTTTTAGCACTCTCGTCTCTTGCAATATCGTCATCGTGAACAAAGTTTTTGCTATCTTCGCTATTACTATTACCGCTATTACCGCTATTTTCAAGCCCCAAAACAATTACTCGGTCAATTAAATCAATCCAAGGCTGCGCATGATGTTCAACAAGAACCATGGTTGCATGAGTATCGTCAAGCACTTTTCCAACTGCTGAAACAATTTGCTCAACGCCGTCTGGATCCAGATTTGCTGTAGGCTCGTCTAAAAGAAGAACACTAGGCTTCATTGCCAACGCACCAGCAAGAGCCAATCGCTGCATTTGACCACCGCTTAAATGTGCAGTAGAGCGATGAAGTTGCAAGCCATCTAAGCCAACCTCTTTAAGACTTTCGTCAACAATATTCCAAATCTCTTTACGCGGAACATTCATGTTTTCTGGACCAAACGCAACGTTATCTCCTAAACGTTGAAAAATCGCTTGAGATTCTGGGTCTTGTAAAACTAAACCAACGCGTCCGCGAGCCTTATGAACTGGTACATCGTCTACAAATACTGCGCCTTCACTCACTCCGCCATCTTCGTCTTCAACTAAAACATTATGCGAAGAAGAGTTACTATTTTTATCGTTTGAATCACTTTTAAGAATAATATCGCTGCCGATTAATCCAGCAGCACCTTCAAGAATAGTGGACTTGCCTATGCCCGATGCTCCTAATAGCAATACTCTCTGCCCTGCTTCAATAGTCAGGTTCAAACCACGAACAGCAAACGCTTTGCGAGAGGCATGACGATAACCCCAATTCTCAAAACGCAACTTAGCAGCACTAAAAGCCGATGGAAGGAAAGTTTCAGCTTTGTACTGGTTAGCATTGTTCAAAACCTGCGTTTTAGATGCATCGGGCATAGCAAATCCTTTATGGCAATGATTTTATTTAATTATTTATTAAATTATTTTTAGGATTATTAGACTTTACTATAGATTTTTAGAATCTTAACAAATCTTAGAATCTTAGCAAATCCTACAATCCCAAAACGCCTACTTGCTTAGAAAAATCTAAACAGCATACAGCATTTAATTGCTATATGCATAGAAGACGCTTGTTGACATGATTGTGCCTTTTTACTTTTAGGCACGGGAAAAACAGATCTCCGTGCGCCAGTATTACCTGGATTCACGTTCAAGCGGTTTCTCTCAGCTTTACGAATTAACGCAAAGCACCCGTGTCGAGTGAAAATTTTACGGCATTGTGTAGACTCGCGCACAAAATCAACATGTTCGCGCGCTTTTATGCGCGAGTTATAACTTACAACACTACTTCCCTAAACGACTAAGAAGCAAAGCTTCCGTTACAATATTTGACTTCAAGCCAGAAAGAGAAATCGACTCATTTGGGCTGTGAGCATTAGACTTTGGATCTTCTGGACCCGTAACTAAAACTTGAGCTTTAGGGAAGATTCGTTGCAATTCTGGAATAAATGGAATCGAACCACCTTCGCCCTTATTAATAGGATCCACACCAAAAGCGTCTTTCATAGATGCGAGCGCATCTTTAGTTGCAACAGCATTTGGATCCATAGCCCAACCCATGCCATTATCTAAAGGATCTACAGTTACTTGCGCGCCAAACGGTGCATTTTTAATCAAAAAGTCACTCAATGCTTTTTGTGCTTCCTCTGGACGCTGGCAAGGCGCAGTTCTAAGCGAAAGTCGCAAGCGTGTCTCGTGAGCAATAACGTTAAAGCTTTCCTCTACTGGATGAGCGTCCATTCCAATAACAGTCAAACTTGGCTTAGTCCACATTCGTGCAGCCAAAGATCCAGTTCCTGCAAGCTTGTATGAATCAACTACAGAAGAATCGGCTCTAACTTGAGTCTCATCTAAATCGCGTTGCAATCCACCAACAGGCTCTTGCGATTCAACTCCAGGAACATCTAAATCGCCGTCTTTGTTGTAAAGAGAAGCAACAAGCATTGAAGCAAGCGTGTATGCGTCTAAAATAGGGCCACCAAATTGACCAGAGTGAACTTGATGATCAAGAACCTTAACCTTAACGTCTACAGTAGTGTTTCCGCGCAAGCTAGTCGTAAGGCTTGGAACTTCAGCAGACCAATTTCCAGAGTCTGCAACAATAATTACATCGGATTCAAACTCATCTTTGTGAGACTCAATAAATGGAATAAAGCTTGGAGAGCCCATCTCCTCTTCGCCTTCAATAAACACTTTAATGTTTACGCCTAAATCTTCACTTAAAGCACGCAAAGCACCATAGTGAATGGCAATTCCGCCACCATCGTCTGCGCTGCCGCGACCATACAAGCGCCCATCTATCTCGGTTCCTTTAAAAGGATTCGTGTTCCACTCGCTTGCATCTGGAACAGGCTGAACATCGTGATGAGCGTAGAGCAAAACAGTTGGAGCATTTGGATTTACAATTCTAGATCCAACAACCTCGAATGCGCCTGGAGTGCCATCTGGATTTTGAGACTGCTCAACGCGAGCATCAACGCCCACTTCGCGCAATACTCCAGCAACGTATTCAGCCGAAGCGCGCATATGATCCCCAGTAATGCCTTTAGCAGAAACAGCTCCAAGCTCTATCTTTTTACTAAGAACGGATATAACATCATTCCACGCAGCGCTAACACGATTCTTAACATCTTCCACATTAAGATTAGCCATACAAATCTCCTTAAAACAAATAGCCAAAACAAATAGTCAAGCGGTTAACTACTATCTAACCACTATCACACTATTAACAACATTAACAGCCAGCAAAATCTATGGAACGCGTCTAGTCTGTTGGGTAATCTGCAAACATGACATGGAATCCATTTGTAAAAAAAGATGCTGATAATAATGCGCAAAATGGCAATCAATCAGCAGCCAATGAAAATAGCGAAAATAAAGTAGAAAATAAGGCAAAAACTCGCACAAAAAACGCTCCAACTCCAAAGCAAAGCGAAGCTGCAGCGCAAAATCTTAGGCCGCTAGTTCCAACCGATAGAAAAGCTAGCGCAAAGGCTGCGCGAGCACGATTGCGCGAAAGAGAAAACGCACAATACGAAGCTATGAAAAATGGCGATTTAGCGCATATGCCAAAGTCGGAGCAGCTTCCTTGGAGAGTTTATATTCGCGATTACGTAGACGCACGCTTTAATATTGGCGAGTTTTTCGTTCCATTTGCAATCGTAATTATGATTTGCATCTTCTTTACACAAAACTTCTTGTCTACTAAGTATATTGCTCTTTATTTTGCGCTTGCGATTATTCTTTACGCGTATCTTTTTGCTGCGATTATTGACGTTTTAATAATGTGGCGAAAACTTAGAAAAGAACTTGTTAAAAGGTACGGCCAGGCTGCTGTTGCTAAAAGCTCTAGGTCTGCAATGTATGCTTGCAGTCGCGCAATACAAATGCGCAGATGGAGGCTACCAAAGCCGAGCACGCCAAAACGCGGTAATTGGCCAAAGTAAAACGCTAGTATACCAACAAAGATATGATTTATAGAAATGTGTGTTTGTAGCATGCTACTTAAGGCTACTTAAGTAATAGTTGCACAAATGTGGTAGTAAACCCGTTGTAGAAAACCTTGCAATAAGCACAAACAAAATTAACGCGAATATCGTATAGGGGATAAACGCAAAATGGCAAACGAAAAGTCAAAGAACACTAAGAAATCGGGCATGATTTCACAAATTGTGCGCATTTACAAGTACACGTATACAGAAGATAAGCAGCTTCCGCTTTGGCTTGGCTTGGCTTTTGTAGCCCCTGTAGTGTTATGCGTTATAGCTGGCGCTATTTTACGCTGGTCCATTTTTACGTGGATTATGATGATTGTAACAGCGCTTATGCTTGGTCTTTTGCTTTTTACTGTTGTTCTAACAAAGCGCGCAGATAAAGTTGGATACGCAAAACTAGAAGGTAAGCCTGGAGCTGCAGCTGGAATTTTAAGCGCAATCAATAAAGGCGGTTTTACTTTCCCACAACAGCCAGTATGGGTTGATCCTCGCACCAAAGATGCGATTTGGCGTGGAACTGGTTTTAACGGAATCTTTCTTGTCGGAGAAGGCAATTACGAACGCTTGACTCATGCTATTGAACGCCAAGAGCATGCTATTAAAAGTGTTACAGCTGGATCCAATATTCCTGTTTACCGCATTTACGTTGGAAATGGCCAAAATCAAGTTAAGCTTAAGGATTTAAGGAGTAAGGTTCTAAAGTCTAAAACTTTGATTCCTACAAATCACAAGTTTGCTCCTCTTGCTGCAATTCATCCAAATCGCAGATTCTTCCTTACTAAAACAGAGCTTGCGATTCTAAACGACCGTTTACGCACTTTGCAAGGAAAGCTAGGGTTTGGAATCCCAAAGGGCATCGACCCTACTCATGCTCCACGCGTGAGCCGCAGAGCTTTAAGAGGAAAATAAATCTAGGCTTTTAGCTCATAAAATTAAACCAGACGTTCCAAGAGGTTCGTCTGGTTTTAATATATTTATACGCGATTTTACTTGCGATTTTAATTGCGATTTATATGCAAATACTATTCACGCGTTATACGCGACTGAACCCAATCAACAATGTACGGAGCACACTCCTCCACTTGATCCATTGCAATCTCAAACTCTTTAGGACCACCATACCAAGGGTCTGCCAAATCTAAAACAGCTTCACGACCAGCTCGTGGCTTTTCTAAAGACGGATCAAACGACCTATACATGTGAACAAGACTACGCTTTTGCGGTGGAATAATCCTAAGCAAAGATTGCATATGCGAAGCAGTCATTGGAAGAAAAAGATTCGTCTCTTCTATTTCGTCTCGCTCAATCCTATGCGCAAAATGGCTTAATGGCAAAGAATATCCCCTACTTTTAAGCTCTTTTTGCGCACGCCTATCAATCGGATTTCCGTATTCTTCGTCGCTTACGCCACACGATTTTACAGCAACAACATCGCTTAATCCTCTAAGCTTAAACTCATTACGCAAAACAATTTCTGCCATTGGAGATCTGCAAATATTCCCCGTGCAAACTGTCATAACAACATACGGATGCTTAGCATCTACGTGAATTTTGCTTAAAGATTCCATACATATCCTTAATCTAGCTTATTTTTTAGATTTAACTGGCTCATAAACCATAAACTTATATTTTGTATTGAATTGTTTTTCGCCAACTTTTATAGGCGATTCCTGCCAATCGCCATCGCGCGCAACTTTCCACAATCCATCATCTACAAGTTTTTGAATGTTTGGAGCAAAGGTATCTGCTTCTACTCTAGCGTCAATTTGAGTTACATAAGATGCGTCAACAATTTGTGACTTAATCACTTCTCTAAAAATTGCTCCGCCACCAATAATCCAAATTGCTCTGCCATCTTTTGGCAAATCCAAAGAATCTACAAGTTCAATAGGATTATCTTCAATCCACTTTTTTGCGTAGCATATTGCGTCTTCAATATTTGTAAAACTTTTTGCTCCATTTGGATTAAAGTCTGGATTCCTAGAAACAACAATATTTTCGCGACCAGGAAGAGGCCTAAATTTTTCTGGCATAGAATCCCAAGTTCCTCTACCCATTATTACTGGGCAAGAGATTGTCATTGCCTTAAAATAGCGCAAATCTGGGGAAAGTCGCCAAGGCATACCGCCATTAACGCCCATCGCGCCTGTACGGCCTTCAAAATCGTATGCTTGCCCCCAAATTAAACGAACGGGAATATTGTTAGTCATAAAACTCCTAAGTAAGCCTACTAATCAATCACTAAATAAAGTAAAATCACACAGCTACAGGAGCTTTAATCGTAGGATGATGCCTATAATCAACAACCTTAAAATCGCTATAGTCGTAGCTAAAAATGGAATCAGCTTTGCGAATCTCAAGCTGCGGATACGGGTACGGCTCGCGCGAAAGCTGCTCAAGCACTTGCTCTACGTGATTATCGTAAATATGACAATCGCCACCAGTCCACACGAACTCTCCTGGTTCTAATCCTGCTTGTTGAGCCATCATCATTGTTAAAAGCGAGTAAGAAGCAATGTTGAATGGCACGCCAAGGAACATATCGCAAGAACGCTGGTAAAGCTGGCAAGAAAGCTTGCCGTCAGCAACATAGAACTGGAAAAGCGAGTGACAAGGCGGCAAAGCCATATTCTCTACTTCTGCAGGATTCCAAGCACTGACAATCATTCGACGAGAATCTGGATGATTTTTAATAAGCTCCATAACGTTTGCAATCTGGTCGATTGTTCGATTAGGATTTTCTTGCGTAGGCGCTGGCCAACTACGCCACTGAACGCCGTAAACAGGACCTAAATCGCCATTTTCATCTGCCCACTCATCCCAAATATGCACACCGTTTTCTTGCAACCAGCGCACATTACTAGAACCTTTAAGGAACCAAAGAAGCTCATATGCAAGTCCCTTAAAGAACACTGTTTTTGTGGTTATAAGCGGAAAACTCTTGCTTAAGTCAAATCGAATTTGTTGACCAAAAAGAGATATTGTTCCTGTACCAGTGCGATCCGATTTTAAAGTACCTTCCATAAGTATTTTTCTAACCAAATCCTCATAAGGTGTAGGAATATCGGAAGTAGGTTTCTGTGGTACGCGAGAGCGGATATCCGCAAGTTCTTCTTGAGTTAAAGCCATGAGATTATTTTATCATTAGCTAAATTCAACACCACCAAAAGTAAATATAAGAAATATAAGAACAAGAATCAAACTGAAATCAAAGCATGCTAGTTATAATAGGTTTGTCTTAAAAAATAAAAGTTAAAAACAAATAGACATAAGCACAAACATAATCACAATGTGTTAATGTATAAAAATGCAAAGGAGCAAAAATGACTAGAAGAATATGGGTTGAACGTTTAGAAGACGGGTCTTGGCAAGCACAAAGTGATGATGGTGCAACACTAAAATTTGGTAAAGGAGAAGGACAATTTTCACCTGTGGAACTAATGCAAATAGCTCTAGCTGGTTGCACAGCTTTAAGCAGCCAATACGCTGTTGAACATGCGCTCGGAGAAGGAAAAGGCGCTCGAGTTCTTGTAAATGGAACTTATGATCCAGAAGAAGGAACTTACTTAAGATTCCAAGAGGATGTAACAGTTGATGCTACAAGCGCAAAACCTGCTTTAAACGATGAAAATGCAAAAGAACTAAAAGAACGCATGGAAAGACATATCAACAAGGGTTGCACAGTTAAGCACACTCTTGAACGCGGTGCGCAAGTGCGTGTAACAGTAAATGTAAGACACTAAAAACGCTAAAAATCACAATTTGTGGCGCAATAACTTACACAATGCTACACTTTTAACGTTGTTAGAGCTATTTATGTAACTGGAGGAAACTTTGAAAATCGCGATTTTTACAGAAACATATCCACCATACATAAATGGCGTAGCAACGCAATCATACATGCTTAAAAAAATGTACGAGGAACTTGGACACGAGGTTCTTGTTGTTACGGTTGGATCCGAAAAACAGCGAAAAACTAAGCTTGTAGACGGAGTTGTATACGTTCCAGGAATACTTCTTAAAAAGCTATACAAGTATAGAGTTGCAATTCCGATTGGAAACATGCGCAAAAAATTCCCTATCAACTTTAAACCAGATGTTATTCATATACAAAATGAGTTTGGTATTGGTGAAATAGGTCTAGAAGTTGCTAAAAAAGAACATGTTCCTGTTATTTATACTCTTCATACAGAATACGATAA